>WNFG01000224.1_pt1 | contig 47533 bp, 37 predicted proteins | sample 5400431 | NCBI WGS metagenome assembly WNFG01 (sample SAMN13153346, study PRJNA577476) | soil metagenome | isolation source: 120 cm saprolite under Douglas fir tree site 2 hole 3 replicate 2 | place: USA:California | collected 2015-04-18
GCAGGTCGAGCCCGACCAGATGAAAGACTGTCTTACCAAGATCAATGCCGATGGTGTGTAGTTCCATGGGAGGCCTCCTCCACCTCTTATAACCGCCCCGTTGGCTCGGTAAAAGCGGCGGACCATCCCATTAGTTACCCCGGGACACTGGAGACTATTTCGCTGGACAACACACAGGTCCGGCGATATCATGCGCGACGCGCCGGTGATTTTTGTCACGGAAATGTCCGGCCTCGTTCACTGGCATTTCGTCCGCTAGTATCCGCAGAAGAAAACATCTCGCCGGCCTAAGCCAGGAGTGTGAGCCATGCGTCGCCGTCCTGTTTCCCTCTTTTCCGCCTTTTCCGCACTTGTTTTCTTTTTGTTGAGCGCCATGCCCGCTTCGCTTCGAGCGCAAGCGCCTCCTCCCATTCCCGCGAACCACGTCCGCATCCATTACTTCCGCCCGGACGGAAACTACCTTGGCTGGACGGTTTATGCTTTCGGTGACACCACCGAAGACACTTCCAACTTCAACGGGGGCCCCGTGCAGGTGACCGGGCGCGACGGTTTCGGCGCCTACTTCGACGTGGGCGTCACGGCGACGGCGCAAAACGTCGGCATCATCATTCACAAGGGCAACACCAAAGACCCCGGGCCTAACGAATTCATCGATCCGGCCACGCAAGGCAACGAGTTCTGGCAGCTCTCCGGCAGCAACGTGGTGCACACGACGCAGCCTGCCACCATCCAGCAGACCGATCCGCCGATTCCTGCCGGCAAGGCGCGCATCCATTACCATCGCCCGGACAATAACTACGCGAACTGGAACCTGTTTCCCTTTTTCGCAACCACCGATCCCAACAGCGATTTTTGCGGCACGAATGACTTCGTCACCGCTTACGACACTTATGGGGCTTACTTCGATGTCGGAATCGATCCCACAAAGTTCAATGGACTGCTGGGCTTTATCATTCACAACTGCAACATTAAGGACCCCGGCCCGGACATGCACCTGCAACTTACGCAAAATATCGAGGCGTGGGTGCTGTCCGGAAGCGCGACGGTTTATCTCACGCAGCCGCCGGTCGAGTTCACCACGGAGCCGCCGATTCCGGCGAATAAAGCGCGCATCCACTATTTCCGCCCCGATTCGAACTATGCTTCCTGGACGGTTTACGCCTTCGGCGACACGACGGAAGATACTGGAAATTTCAACGGCGGCCCGGTTTTTGTCACGGGATACGATACTTACGGCGCGTTTTATGACGTCGGACTCACGCAGAATCCGCATGACCTAGGCTTCATCGTTCACAACATTTCGCTGGGCATCAAGGATCCCGGGCCGGACATGCACCTGAATGTCGCGCAATTCAACGAAGCCTGGGTGATCTCGGGCGATGCCCAGGTTTTCACAACCCAGCCGACGGCGGCGCAACTGCTCGACGCCGTTTTCTTCAAGCTGCAGGCGTTTTGGATCGATCGCGCGACCGTGGCGATCCAAAGCCAATTCCTGCAATCGGGTTTCTCGTATTTTCTGAATTATGACCCCAACGCTAATTTGCAGTTGACGTCGACTGGAGTGTCGGGCGGCTCCAGCGTTCCGCTTTCCCCTTTTGCCGCGGGGTTCACTGCCGACGAACAAGCGCGGTTCCCGCAGCTTTCCGGCTACGCCGTCCTGCACTTGCCCGACAAGACCAGCACCTCGCTGCTGGCTGCGGTGCTGAAGGGTGAAGTCGCGGTGTCCGCTATCGGCGGCGATGGCTCTCTTAAATACGCCACCAGCGTGCAGACGGCGGGCGTGCTCGATGATCTGTTTTTTTTCCCCGGCAGGCTTGGCGTGGTCTTCCACCACGGGGAGGAAGAGGATGCGGGCGGCGCCGACGGCTGCGAAGAAATCGCTGTGCGGGTGTGGGCTCCGACGGCGCAGTCCTTGAATCTACAACTGTTTGAACATGCTTCCGACACTACGCCGGCCAAAGTCATTGCCGCGCGCGAGAACAACGGGGTGTGGAGCGCGTGCGTTGATGACGATTGGAGAAGCAAATACTATTTGTTCGACCTTCGCGTTTACGTGCCGGGCCAGCGAGCCATTCTGGAGAATGTCGTCACCGATCCGTACTCGGTGGACCTAGCCCTGAACGGGGTGAAGAGCCGCATCACCGATCTCAACAATCCGGAAACGCAGCCCGAGGGCTGGGAAGAGTCGCGTTCGCCGGCGCTCGCCAGCGTGAACGATCTCAGCATCTATGAGTTGCATATTCGCGATTTCAGCGGTAATGACATGACGGTGCCGCTGACCAGTCGCGGAACCTACTTGGCCTTCACCCATCGTCACACCAGCGGCATGAAACACCTCGAAGCACTCGCAGATGCAGGCCTGAAAGCCGTACACCTCCTGCCCAGCTTTCATTTCGCGAGCATTAACGAGGACAAGACCACCTGGCTGACCACTCCGGACCTGAGCGTCTTCCCGCCCGATGGCACGCAGCAACAGGCCGCGGTCGCAGCGATTCAGAACAAGGATGCGTTCAACTGGGGTTACGACCCGGTGCACTTTTTCGCGCCGGAGGGCGGCTACGCCGTTAACCCGGACAATCGCGTGCGCGAGTACCGCGAGATGGTCAAAGGCCTCCACCGCGCGGGCCTTCGCGTGATTCAGGACGTGGTGTTCAACCACACGAACGCGATCGGCGAAAACCCCAACGCGGTGCTCGACCAGGTTGTGCCCGGCTACTACAACCGCCTGGACGCGGACGGCAACCAGCTTTCGGGCAGTTGCTGCCCGGACACCGCGCCGGAGCACAAAATGATGGGCAAACTCATCGTTGACGCGGTGGTGCTGAATGCCAAGCAGTACAAGATCGACGGTTTCCGGTTCGATCTGATGAGCTTTATGTTTGTCTCCAACATGCAGCAGATCAAGGACGCGCTCGCCAAGCTGACGCCGGAAAAGGATGGCGTGGAGGGCAGCAAGGTTTATCTCTACGGCGAGGGTTTTGATTTCGGCGAAGTGGCCAACAACGCGCTAGGAGTCAACGCCAGCCAGAAAAACCTTTTCGGGAATGGCGTCGGGACGTTCAACGACCGGATTCGCGACGGCATCCGCGGCGGCAGCCCGTTTACCGACCAGCGCGTGCAGGGATTTGTGACCGGCCTGTTTACCGACTCGAGCAGCTTCACGAATCAAGGCACCACATCTTCCGCTCAATTGGGCACGCTGCTCGAATACACGGACTGGATCGAAGTGGGCCTCGCCGGCAATCTTCGCGATTGGACGTTCACGGACCACACCGGCGCGACGGTCACGGGCGCACAAGTCAATTACAACGGCCAAGCGACGGGCTATACCGCCAGCCCGGTCGAGGACATCGACTATTGCTCGGTGCACGACAACCAAACGCTGTTCGACGCCGTGCAGCTCAAATCGTCGGCGGCCGACGATATCCACGCGCGGGAGCGACGCCAAGTCCTTGCCATGAGCCTGGTGGCGCTGGGCCAGGGCGTGCCGTTTTTCCTCGCGGGCGACGACCTGCTTCGCTCCAAGGACATGGACAACAACAGCTTCGACTCCGGCGACTGGTTCAACAAGCTGGATTTCAGCTATCAGTCCGACAACTGGGGCACTGGATTGCCCATCGCCAGCCAGAACCAGGGCAACTGGCCGATCATGCAGCCGCTGCTGGCCAATCCCGCGCTCACTCCGCTGCCCTCGGACATCGCGCATTCCCGCGACGCCTTCCGCGAATTCCTGGAGATCCGCGGCACCTCCGGACTTTTCCATATGCACACGCTCGCGGAAGTGCAAGCCAACCTGCATTTCTTGAACGCCGGCCCAAGCCAGATACCCGGCTTGATCGTCATGAAGCTCGACGCCAACGGCGGCGACTTCGGGCGCTATCAGCACATCGTGGTGGTGTTCAATGCCACGAACGCCCAGGTGTCGTTTCAGAATTCCGCCTTATTTGGATTGGGATTGCACCTGCATCCGGTGCAACGGCATTCTTCCGACGCTATCGCCGGCCGAGCGACCTTCAACGGGCAGGCCGGCACGGTCGCGGTGCCGGCGCTGACAACGGCGGTGTTCGTTTCCGAGCAGCCGTAGCCGGTTGAATTCTGTTCATCACGCAACCCATTTGGGCCCATTCCTTCGTTCGACGCCGGCCTCTTGACAGCGCGTCCGTTTCTCATTATATTCAACCGCACGGTTGAATAATGATGGCTGCGGCGGCGCATGTGAGCTTGGACCAAACGTTGATGGCGCTGTCCGACCCGACCCGGCGAGCGATCCTGCAGCGTCTGTCGCACGGCGAGGCGCGCGTTACCGAGCTGGCAGAGCCGTTTTCGATGTCGCTCAACGCGGTCTCGAAACACATCCTGGTGTTAGAGCGCGCAGGGTTGGTGCGACGCCGGCGGGCAGGGCGGGAACACCGGCTGTCGTTCAATCCCAGGCCGCTCGAAGCGCCGGCGAGCTGGATTGAGAGACAACGGGCGTTCTGGACCGCACGATTGGACGCCCTTGATGCCGCGCTGCGGGCCGAGGACCTAACGGCTGCGAAAATTCACAGTAAGAAAAGGAAAGGACTATCTCGATGAGCAGCGCCAAACCGGGACCAGAAAAGGGCCAGCAAGGGCAATCCACGAATGACTACGGCGCTGTCACCGAGCCCGGCACGCTACGGCTCGAGCGCATTTTGCCGGGACCGATCGAACGCGTGTGGGCGTACCTCACTGAATCGGAAAAGCGCGGGAAGTGGCTTGCTCCCGGAGCGATGGAACTGCGCGCCGGCGGGCGAGTGGAATTGAACTGGCGCCATGCCGACCTTTCCGCCGAAAAGACGCCGCCCGCTAATTACGACAATTCCGAATGCGCGGACATCTTGCGAGGACGCATTACGCGCTGCGATCCACCCCACGCGTTGAGCTATACATGGGGAGACGGAGCGGATGCTTCGGAGGTGACCTTCGAACTCAGTCCGCGCGCCGGGGAAGTCCTTCTTGTGATAACGCACCGGCGGCTCGGCGATCGCAAGAGAATCGTGGGCGTCGCGAGCGGCTGGCACACGCACGTCGGGATTCTTATCGATCATCTCCATTCGCGCGAGCCGCGGCCCTTCTGGACGACGTTCGTCAGGGTAGAGGGCGAATACGAGAAGCGAATTGCAGCGGAGTGAGCTAACGTTGTTCCGCGCGCGCGGCAAAGTTGTAACACCCGACGGCAAGGTTCAACGATTTGTTTGCAAAACACGCAAAAGGAGCGGTAATGGCGATCTATCAGACGGGCGGGTATCAAGTGAAGGGGTCGGCAGTAGAGAAGGTGAAGCAGGCGATCAAGGAGTTTGTACGTTACGTGCAAGCCAATGAGCCGGGCACGCAGGTGTACCTTGCGTGGCAGGAGAAGGATGATCTCACGCGTTTTTTGCACTTTTTCATTTTTGAGGATGCCGCGGCGCAAACGCGCCATGGGCAGTCGGAGGCCGTCAAGCGATTTGAATCCGTGTATTCGCCGGAGCTGGTTAGCGGAGACGTGGTGTTCACGGACTATGAGTTGGTGTCCGGCAAGCGGTAAAGCGTCGGAGAGAATTGCGCAGCATAGTTGAGGAATGAAGTAGCGCTGCGGGAAAATGCAGTTCCAGGGTCGTTTGCGGCCGATTCCTGCTGGATTGCGGCGGATTCGGAAGGGATCGGATTTGCCGAATAACGCGCCTACCGGAATCTGACCACTAACAAACTACGGCCTCGCTTGCGGGATGGGAAGCAGGTTCGTATACTGGCGGCCCGGCCAATTGGCAGGTCTGACGGGTGGGTAGCCCGCCGAATGCCGTACCTTCCTTGGCCTTCAAGCCGCGCCTGAGTTGCCGGTATTTGAATAACAGGGCGGATTGCGCGAAGAAGCCTGGGGCCGATAAAACCAGGTAGCGTTTCCGTTGGCCCGACTATGGCTCGTTCTGCACGCGGGGCGCGGCTCTATCCTGAGCGCGCACGAAGGAACGCGGGGCCGCACCAAAGGAGAATTTCGCATGTCGCAAGTTCCCATGCCGGAAGAAATGAATGTCTACCAGAACGCGGAGGCGCGGTTTGAAGTGGCCGCGAGTAAACTGGGACTGGAGCAGGGGCTTTACCGCTACCTTAAATATCCCAGCAAGGAAATCACGCTGTACATTCCTATCGGCATGGATAACGGGACGCTCGAAGTGTTCACCGGTTACCGCGTGTTGCATTCCACGGTGCGGGGTCCGGGCAAAGGCGGAATCCGGTTTGCGCCTGATGTTTCCATCGACGAAGTGCGCGCGCTGGCGACGTGGATGACGTGGAAGTGCGCGGTGGTAAGTATTCCGTTTGGCGGCGCTAAGGGCGGAGTGATTTGCGATCCGCGGAAGATGTCGCGTGGAGAACTGGAGCGGCTCACGCGGCGCTATACCGCGGAGCTTTCGAACTGGCTGGGCCCGGAGAAGGACGTTCCCGCGCCCGACGTGGGCACAAACGAGCAGACCATGGCCTGGGTCATGGACACTTACGCGATGCACCTCGGGCAAGCCACCACCGCGGTGGTAACCGGCAAGCCCATCGAACTCGGAGGATCGCGCGGAAGGAAAGAAGCCACCGGCCGCGGGGTGATGATTTGCTGCGATAAAGCGCTGGCCAAGCTGGGCATCAAGAAAGAAGGCTGCCGCGTTGTGGTTCAGGGTTTTGGCAATGTCGGCTCCATGGCCTCGGACCTGATGCAAAAAGCCGGTTACAAAATTGTGGGACTCGCGGACATCGGCGGCGGGCTGTACAACGAGAAGGGCCTGGACGTGCCCAAGGCCATCGATTGGGTCTACACGCAGAAAAAACTGCTGCAGGATTTGCCCGGCGGAGGGACGAAAATGACCGCGCGCGACATTCTCTTCCAGCCGTGCGAGATCGCCATTCCCGCGGCCATCGAAAACCAGATCACCGAAAAGAACGCCAAGGAGGTGCAGGCGAAAATCCTTTGCGAGGGCGCTAACGGCCCGACCACCTGGCAGGCCGACGCGATTATCGATGCGAAAGGCATCTTCACCGTGCCGGACATTCTCGGGAATGCCGGCGGCGTCACCGTCAGCTATTTCGAATGGGTGCAGGACCGCCAGGGGTTTTTCTGGCGGGAGAGTGAAGTGAACGAACGCCTTTTCGACGTGATGGACAATGCGTTCGACGAAGTGGTGCGCTTTGCGGAAATGCACAAGGTCAACAACCGCATTGCCGCTTACATGCTGGCCATCGACCGGGTCGCCAGCGCCCTCAAGCTCCGTGGAATTTATGCCTAGCTTCTGGAGCCAACTTGTATTAGTTTCTTTTGCGCTCCTGCCGCGCTACTAGGGAACGGCACGAGCCAATCCGTAACTCCGCTACGGACTGCGCCTGGATCAACTCAAACTGAACGGCTTGGGAAAATATTCCGAGCCAGGAAGGAGTCCGCCCTTGACCCCGGACTCACTCTTATCAGGCCACGCGAAAAGTGAAGAGCAGCACCGCCGCGAGATTTGCATTGCCGGGCGGTGGATGTACGAGCGCGGACACATCGTCGCCTGCGAAGGAAACATTTCCGTGCGGCTGGATGACGGCAGCGTTCTCACGACTCCTACGTGCATGAACAAAGGGATGCTCACTCCCGAGGACCTGGTGATTACGGATCTGGACGGCCGGCAGCTCGCCGGCGACCGCAAATTTTCATCGGAACTGGCGATGCATCTGTTGTTCTATCGCATGCGGCCGGACGTGATGGCCATCTGCCACGGGCATCCGCCCACGGCCACCGGATTTGCCGTCGCCGGGCGCGCCTTGAATCATGCCTTGCTTCCCGAAGTGGTGGTAGGGCTAGGACAGATTCCCCTGGTGCAATATGCCACGCCGGGAACCCCGGAGTTGAGCGAAGCCATCGAGCCGTTTGTGCCGCACTACGACGCGCTGCTGCTTGCCAACCATGGCGCGGTAACCTGCGGGCCGGATCTGCTCACGGCGTTCTTTCGGATGGAGACCATCGAGCACAGCGCGAAAATCACGCTCGCTGCGGAAATGGCCGGAGAGCCGACGTTGCTCTCCAGCCGGGAAGTGGCCAAGCTGATGGCCGCGCGTCCGCGATATTTTGTGGCGCCTCCGCCGGGCGGCGGAGCGGAATTGCCCATCACGCGCGACAACGGGGAAAACGCGGACGACGACGTGACGCTGACGCGCAGCGAACTGGACGCGCTGATCGACGAAGCCGTCCGCAAGGACCGCACCCGGCGCTGAAGCGCGGGATGGCGGGGCGGTTTCAAGACTGCCAGCCTTTTTTCATCAGCACGCAAATCGCAGCTCCGCGTTGACGGGCGAAGGAAAAGCGGCAATACTGGCGGACGATGATTGGCCAGCTTCGCGGACGGCTCGCCGAAAAAAGACCGAATCAAGTACTCGTAGACGTGGGCGGCGTGGGCTACGTCGTGTTGGTGCCGCTCTCGACGTACGCCGCGCTGGGCGAGCTGCACGCCGAAGTGACCCTCCTGATTCATACACACGTGCGGGAAGATGCGCTGGCGCTGTACGGGTTTGTCTCGGCGCGGGAAAAACAACTCTTTGAGATGCTGCTTTCGGCGTCGGGGGTGGGTCCGGCGCTGGCTTTGAAAATTTTGAGCGGGATGAGCGTCGAGGAACTCGTGCCGGCGATTCGCGGGAGCGACCTGGCGCGGCTGACGAAAATCCCCGGGGTGGGGCGCAAGACGGCGGAGCGCATGGTCGTGGAGTTGAAAGACAAACTGGAAGCGGTGGCCGTGGAGACGGAGAAACCGGCAGCTTCTTCGCCGGCGGGAATCGAGGCGGATGTCATTTCGGCGCTGGTGAACCTGGGATACGAGGGTCGCGCGGCGGAAACCGCGGTGGGAGAGGCGAAGCGCGAGGCAGGTGGTGGGAATTTTGAGAAGTTGCTGCGCGGCGCATTACAGTCATTGAGTGCGCCAAAGGGGAGAGCGGCGCGAATATAAAGAAAGAGATTTAGCACAGAGGACACGGAGAGCGCAGAGGTCACAGAGAAGAAATGGCGGATGGAACGGCAAAGCGGATGATGCGCGAGAGAGAGCAGGAACGAATTGTGTCGGGGCAGGCGTTTGACGAAGACGCGCGCATCGAAGTGAGCGTGCGGCCGAGGCGCCTGGAGGAATACATCGGGCAGAAACGCGTCAAGGAAAATATTCAGATTGCCATCGATGCGGCGCGCAGCCGCGGCGAAGCGCTGGATCACGTCCTGCTGTACGGGCCGCCGGGGCTGGGCAAGACCACGCTGGCGCAGATTATCGCGAACGAATTGAACGTGCCCATCAAGACCAGCGCCGGCCCGCTGCTGGAGCGCAAAGGCGATTTGACGGCGATCCTGACCGCGCTCGAAAAAAAGGAAGTTTTCTTTTTGGACGAAATTCATCGCTTGCAGCCGGCCGTCGAGGAAGTGCTGTATCCGGCGATGGAAGATTTCCGCGTGGACCTGATCATCGGCCAGGGGCCGGGGGCGCGCATTCATCCTTTTCCGCTGGGGCACTTCACCCTGATCGGCGCGACCACTCGCGCGGGGTTGATTACCGCGCCGCTGCGTTCGCGCTTTGGCATCGTGCACCGGCTGGATTTTTACGAGCCGGCGGATTTGCTGATCATCATTCACCGCTCGGCGAAAATCCTGCACATCCCGATGGACGAGGGCGGCGCCGAAGAGATCGCGGGCCGCTGCCGGGGCACGCCACGGATCGCCAACCGCTTGTTGCGCCGCTCGCGCGATTTTGCGGAAGTGCGCGCGGCGGGCCGCATCACCCGCGCGGTTGCGCAGGAAGCCTTGCAAATGCTGGGCATCGACGAGAATGGGCTGGATGAAGTGGACCGCAACCTGATGATCGCGCTGCTGGACAAGTATGGAGGCGGGCCGGTTGGCCTGGGAACTCTGGCTGCAGTCCTCGCCGAAGAAGAAGACGCTATCGAGGAGATGTACGAGCCTTACCTCATGCAGATCGGCATGATCGACCGCACTCCCCGCGGGCGCGTCGCCACGCCGCGCGCGTATGAATACTTCGGCCGCGAGCTGCCCCGCCGCCAGCCGCGTTTGTTTTGAACACCCTGAAGCATGAAAACCCGGATTTCGAGCAGGGAGAACCCGCGTTGCGGAAAAGCCGCTGCATAAAAGCGGGAGGGTTAGCCTACGCGCCTGGAGCGCAAGGCCACCGTATTGACCAGGGTAGTCACTCCGAGGATAATTTCGGCCTCTCCCAAGAACTACACACGCCCGGGAATGCGAGGAAGGGGACTTGCGTTGATATCCGGCGAAATAATGACGCTCATCAAAGAGTGGGGGAAGCTAGTAGCTCTTGTGGCTGCCGTTGTCGGTTTGTTCAAGGCGATTTACGAGATTCAGGAAAGCCGAAAACAGAGAGCCGAGGAACTGAGGTGGAAGCGGGCGAATGCGGCGAGAGAGCTTCTGGAGGACATACACCATCACGAGTTATCTGCTAGCGCCGTCCACATGATGGACTGGTGCGACGGGGAAGCGGACTATCAGATCGTCTCCGGCGGAGCTCGGGAAACGATTTCTTATTTTGAGGTCTTGGAGGCTTTAAAGAAGAATGGCAAGGAGGCTCGAAAACCAAAAGAGATTTACATCAGGGACTGCTTCGATTGGTTCTTCTATCGAATCGACCGGATCGAACACTACATTCGACGCGGGCTCATTGATTTCGAGGACGTTAGAGCCGTCTTCAGAGTGTACGCGCAGGTGACAGCGAAACACCGGCCGGTGTACGACAATTTCTTGGCGTTCCACCAATACGAGCTGGTGCAGGAATTTTTTGGGCGCTATTCCGCGGAACAGGGCGCCAGAATTTAGCGAGGCTGGTCATTCCTTTAGGGACTTAGGACTGAGATTAGAATCAGGTGTGCTTGATTTCGCGGAGATGGCCGCTGGTGACGTCGTAGACGAAGCCGCGGACGGCCAGAGTCTTGGGAATCCAGGGATGGGTGCGGAGCTTCTGCAATTGGTGGCGCACATTTTCTTCGATGTTTTGGAAGGCGTAGAAAAAGGCGGGGGAGATGGCATCGGTTCCGGCGCGGTTCCGGATTCTGGTGCGCAGATCCTGTTCGGTGGTGTGCATCAGGCCGCAATCGGTGTGGTTGATGACCATGAATTCCTCGGTGCCCAGCAAGTAATGCGACACGACCAGGGAACGAACAGCGTCGTCCGTGACGATGCCGCCGGCGTTGCGGATGATGTGGGCATCGCCCTCTTTCAAGCCCAGGGTGCGAATCGAAAGACGGGTGTCCATACAGGTCAGGACCGCGAGCTTGCGCTCCGGGCGCGGAGTCAATTTGCGGAATTCGTGGGTGCGCGAGTAGATTTCGTTGGCGGCGAGAACCTCGTCGATGACGCTCATGGTGAGAAGAGTTTAACAAAACGGAAGAAAGTGGGCAGTGAGTAGTGGGCAGTGAAGAAAACAAGGAGAAGGCCCTGCTGTCGGCGACCAAGTACTGACTTTGCTGCCCGGCTTCTTAGAGCTGAGCTTCGATGGCTTTGGCAAGTTCTTCGTAGCTGATGAGGCCCTGGACTTTTTTCACGATTTTGCCGTCGCGGGAGATAAGGAAGCTAGTAGGATAGCCGAGAAGGCCGCCGAACTTGTCGGCGACTTCGTCGCTGCCAATGACGATGGGATAGTTCATTGGAACTTTCTGGCCGTTGACGTTGAAACGCTCTTTGGCGAGGAAGGGCACAACGGCGCTTTTGCCTTCTTCGTCCATGGAGATGCCGAGAACGGTGAAGCCCTTCGGCTCATATTTTTGCTGCATCTCGATGAGCCAGGGAATTTCCACGAAGCAGGGATCGCACCAGGTGGCCCAGAAATTGACGAGAACGACTTTGCCTTTGTACCGGTTTAGTGTGGCGGTTTTGTCCTCGAGGTCCTTGAAGGTGACTTCGGGGGCGGGCTGGCTATCGGGCGTGTCCTTGGGCTGCACGGTGTTGTTCGACGGAACTTTAACTTTGACGCGCGTGGCCCTGTCAGCATAGACGGTGGCGACGATGAGCACGAGCACGGTGGAGATGATCAAGACGACTTTTTTCATTAGCGTTTCCCCAAATAGTTCAGGCGCACTCCTCTAAAGTGAAAAGCGATTCAAGAAAGTCAGTTTCGTCGAGAGCCAGGTCAGTTTGTTGACGAAGACCAAGCCCCCGACGAACAAAAGCAGGGCGCCGCTGAAGAGTTCGACGGCGTGAAGATACTTGCGAAAGTTTTTGTAGAAAACCATGAACTTGCCGATGCCGAGGGCCGTGAGAAGAAAGGGGATGGCCAAGCCGGCAGAGTAAACGGCGAGGAGCAGGACCCCGCGCGCAATGGTGTCGCTGGCGGCAGCTAGCGCGAGAACGGTGGCGAGAATCGGGCCGATGCAGGGCGTCCAACCGAAGGCAAACGCGAAGCCCAGGAGGAATCCGCTCCAGACACCGGGCTGCGCGGCTTTGGTGCGGAGGTGCACATCGCGATTGAGCCAGCGGGCCAGAGTTGGACCGAAAAAACCAATAATGGAAAGCGAGAAAAAGTGAGCAGCACCGAGCCCGGCGATGAGCGGGGCGTGGTGCAGCAGGGCAGCGACCCCGAGCGCCACGAGGATCACGCCGCCGATGATTCCCACTCGAAGATTGAGTTTGATGAGCGCACCGACGAGATGAAGACCGAAGAGAAGAATCAAAGCTCCAGCGACGGGAGCGAGGACAGCACGGTTCTTAAGCAGGAAAGATCCGACGGCGCTGGCGGATGCGCCGAAAGAAATAAAAACGACGGAAAAGCCGGCGACAAACGCGAGAGCCGAGGAGAACAGGCCGGAGGCTTTGGCTTCACCGTTGCGAAGTTGCTCCATTCCGATGCCGGAGAGCATGGAAATGTAGCCGGGAACAAGCGGCAAAACACAGGGCGAGAGAAACGAAACGAGCCCGGCGAGAAAAGCTCCTGCTAGAGGAACATCGGTCATGCTAGTTCAATCCTCGGTTGCGACCTGAGTGTGCGGCGATACGGGGCACCTCATTAGACCGCAAAACTGTTCTTCTTATTCTCCCATAAATCGCGTTCGCGCTCGTGCATAGGTTGAGTTCCGATCCGGCAGGGCCGGAAGTTGCGGTCAAGGAATCTCATTACTCCGCTTCAGGGTGACACCGCGAAGGATGGGTGTGCGAGCGGCAAACATGAAGCCATTTTGTTAGACGCACAAGATCCGGAAAGGAAACAAGGAGGAGGAGGTGCAAATAAGCGACAGATGATGGATTTGGCTGGCGCGGAGCGAGAACTTGCTTGGCGAGGCAGCCTGTAAGTGACTGAAGAGAAGCGGCTTGCAGGAGCAGAGTGTGGCATCGCTGTTGCCATTGCCTGAAGGGACGCTGTGTCGCGCCCGGCAGGTGAGTATGAGATGGACACCGAACAAAGTGACGTTCCTGCGAGTGGTGGTGGGATTCGCGGCGGTCTGCCTGTTTGGTCGCGGGGCCTGGGCGAACCTCACGGCGGTGGGGCTGACCGTGGCCGCGATTGCGCTGGACGCGCTGGACGGGCATCTCGCGCGGAAGAAAAAAATGGCCACGCCGGTTGGCGCACAGTTGGACATCCTGGGCGACCGCATGATCGAAAACGTGTACTTCACGTATTTCGCGGTGGTGGGGATGGTGTCGTTGTGGCTGCCGGTTTTGTTTTTTGCGCGCGGTGCGGCGACGGACTTTTTGCGCGGGCTGGCGATGAAGGCGGGGCATTCTCCGCTGGGGGCCGGCTGGGGCGCGAATACCATGCTGCGGACCTGGTGGGGGCAGGCGCTGGTGGCGTCGCGCTGGAGCCGCGGGTTGTATGCAGCGATGAAGTGTTTGTGCTTCTGCTATTTGGGATTGGAGTTGGCGCTGACGCGCGGGCCGGTGGCCCTGGTGGGAGAGTTGGCGGCGGATGTGCACGGCATGATTCGCGTGGGAGGCGACGTATTGACGTGGATGACGGCGGCGTTCTGCCTGGTGCGGGGATTGCCGGTGCTGGTGGAAGGGTGGAAATACTTTGTGGGAAGCGTCGGGCCAGCGCGGGGAATCAAGAGGGCGGCCCATAACAGCATCCGGGATGCAAAAACCGCAGCGTGGGAGGCGATGTGAAGGAGAGGAAGGAAATAAAAGAGGTAAAGGAAGTAAAGGAGGTAAAGGAGAAAGGGGGAGGAGTTGCGGCGTTTTTTGATTTGGATGGGACGCTTTTGACGCTGCCGTCGCTGGAGCGGAGGTTCTTTCGAACCCTGCGGTATCGGCGGGAGATTCGCGCGAAGAACTATATTTTTTGGTTGAGGGAAGTGCTGAGACTGACGCGGCGCGGGATCGGCGCGATTTTGCAGGCGAACAAAATGTATTTGCGTGGCGTGCAAATTGTTGACGAGCGTGGCGAAGGAGACGGAAATGTCTCCTCTTGGGACAAAGACGGCCACCAGGCCGAGGGACAGGCGTCGGCTCCTCCGCGGCGCACTCCACGATTGCCTGTCCCCACCTTTTTTTTGCGAGCGATCGAGACCGCGGCATGGCATGCGAAGGAGGGGCACGAAGTGGTGGTAATCAGCGGGACTCTGGAGCCTTTGGCGCAGATGGCTGCGCGCGCGCTGGAAACGAAGGTTGCGGCGCGCGGAATCACGATAGTGATTCGCGTAATTGCGACGCGGCTGGAAGAAATGGATGGCAGGTGGACGGGACGGATTTTGGGCGAGGCAATGTTTGGGGAAGCGAAAGCGCGCGCGGCAAGGCAGCTGGCGGCGGAGATGCGGCTGGACTTAGGGAGGTGTTACGCCTATGGCGACGGCTTGCATGATCGGTGGTTGATGGAAGTGGTGGGCTGGCCGACGCCGGTGAACCCGTCAAAAGAACTTGCAGGCATTGCGCGGACGCGGGGGTGGCCTGTGCTGAATTGGGAGGGAGAAGAAAGCTTAACGCAGAGACACAGAGGGCGCAGAGAAGTCAAGACGAAGGAAGAACAACGCAGCGCGATTGCATAATGTCGCGCTTTTTGCGTACGAATTGCGGAGAGATGGCTGGACGGATTTGATGAGGCGGAGAACGCCGAATGAATGACGCGTCGAGACAGAACTATCGAGGAGAGGAGGCGGCGCTCGCTTGGCAAGTGGAAGTGGGCGCCGCGCGAGACGAGGAATGTGCAGTTGGTTTCAAAGCGGACAAACTTGGAATCGCGCATTGGGTTAGCCGCGAAGCGGCGGCGGCTTGGGCGTCTTGCGGTGCATTCGAATGGGTGGCGCTTGGGTATTTGGCAGCATCTTGCGTGCTAATCGCGGTGTTCGCGGAAAATCTTGGGCATCCGGTGAAGTTGTTCGGTGTGCAGACGCTGGCGGCAGCGCTGATCTTGGTCTTGTGTCGTGTGGAAGCCCGAGTCGCTGAGCGCGCGGAGCAGCAGGGCGGCACGCTTTCCGTGAAGTTCTGGCGTTTCTGGCGGCACTGGTATCCGCATCTGTTTTTTCTGTTTTGCTTTGAAGAGTTGGGAAGGCTCGTGCATCTGGTGACGCCCGGCTGGCAGGACGCGAAGCTCATCGCCGCCGATTACTGGCTGACCGGGGTGCATCCGACGGTATGGATGGAGCAATTTGCAACACCGGCGCGCAACGATTTCATGCAGTTCGCGTATCTCACGTACTTCACGTATCTATTGGTGCTGGGCGGGGTCTTGTATTACCGACGGGATTGGCGCGGCTACTGGTCAGTAATGACTTATTCGGCCGCGGGGTATGCAATCGGATATTGCATTGCGGTTTTCTTTCCGATTGAGAGTCCCTGGTTTTCGATGGCTGGGGCGTGGCATGGACCGTTGCAGGGCGGGCCCATCACGGCGACGATCAATTTCATCGAACACTTCGGGCGGGTACGGGGCGCGGCGTTTCCCTCCGAGCACGTGGCGGGTTCGGTGGCGGCGTTGTGGGGCGCGTGGCGGCATAGGCGCTGGATGTTCTGGGTGATGGTACCCATTGTTATGTGCATGTGCGTATCAACGGTGTGGGGCCGGTACCACTATCTAGCGGATGTTTTCGGCGGGATGGTCACCGGGACGATGGGATATGTGATCGGCGACTGGTTGATGAAGACGCGAGGAGCAGTTGCGACGGCGGGGCACTAAAGTCGTAAGAAGAAGCGAATTGGGGTATGGCGCATTGTGCGAGCGATGACGCACTAAACAGCGAACAGGGGCCGGGCGCGGTTCGGGCGAGCATGCTCGATAATCTTGGCGATGCGGAGCAGGATGGGTTCGCTCGACACGCCGGCCATGATCTGCAAACCGATCGGCAATCCCGAACGGGTAAAGCCATAGGGAGCGGAAACGGCCGGCACGCCGGCCAGATTTGCTGGACGATTGTGACGCAGCAGCAGAGCGCGAGCCGGATACTCGTGCGCTCCGATGCGGATGGTTTCCTGATTCAAGAGAGGAGCCTCGATAGGGGTCGAGGGAAAGACGATGGCATCCACATCCGCTTCCGCGGGTGTCATATGCAGTTGTTGAAAAAACTGCTTCTGGATCTCCAGCGCTCGCAGGTAGTCAACTGCCGGCACCTTGCAACCCATCTCCAGTCTTGAACGCACGTCGTCGCCGTACTCCGCGGATCTGGCAGGGAAATATCCCTGTTGCTGATGGTAAAGCGCCGCTTCCGTCCAAGCGATGTGATTTCCGGCGTCCTCGGTTTCATCGAGCAGCGGGATGGAAATGTCTTTCGTGGTCATGCCGGCGCGGGAAAGATCGCGCAGGGCGGAGTCGAAGGCGTTCCGAACCTCCGGGGGAAGAGCATCGAAAAATAGTTGATGCGGGATCCCCAGGCAAAACTTTCCCTTGCCAGCCCGCAGGGCCGAAGGTCTTGCCAGATTTGGCTCGCGGCCCACACGAGAGTAAAGAACTCCCGTCAGAGCGGCGACATCACCGACGGTTCGAGCCAGTGGGCCAGCGCAATCGAAAGCAGGACAAAGTGGGATGATGCCTTCGCATGAGATGCGGCCCCAGCTTGGCTTCAGCCCAGTGACGCCGCAGAGGGATGCGGGAATGCGAATGGAGCCGCCAGTGTCCGTTCCAATGCTGCCGAAGCAAAGTCCCGCGGCGACGGCGGCAGCAGAACCTCCGCTCGAACCTCCGGGAATGCGCGCGAGGTCCCAGGGATTGCGGACCGGACCATAGTGCGGATTATTCGATGTCACGCCGTAGGCGAATTCGTGCATGTTGGTCTTGCCAAGGATCACGGTGCCGGCTTCTTTCAGCTGGACGACGACTTGAGCGTCGTGTTGTGGAATGAAATCTTTCAGGATTTTTGAACCGGCGGTCGTTCGAATGTCTTTGGTGTGGATGTTGTCTTTCAGCGAAATGGGAATGCCGTGGAGCGGGCCGCGGTCGCGACGGGCTTTGCGGCCGCCCGGAGCAAACAGTTCGGATTCGGCCTTCTTGGCCTGCGCGAGAGCTAGTTCAGCGGTGACGGTGATGTACGCGTTCAGCTTGGGATTCAGCCGCTCGATGCGGGCGAGCATGAGCCTGGTCAACTCGACGGGAGAAAGTTTGCGTTTTCGAAAAAGTTTCGCCACCTCTTCGATGGAGGCGAACGCGAGATCGGTGTCGTTCATGGCCATCACATTCAATCACAGGTGAAGTTGCCCGCGCCAAATCGCGCCGCCGCAAGCCCCGGCTAGAAGATTTTTTCCTGATGGCGGAGATTCCCGAAGGTGCCTATGTTCGCAATAATGAACGCGAGGCGAAACTGGTTCTCCGCGCGAACCTGGCCGAGGTTGATGCGGCGATATTCCACGGCGAGGCCGCAGCAGCCGCCGTTGTAACTGAGCTGGACGGTCTGATTTTGCAGCGTCTTGTTCTCGAAATCGTAGCCGACGCCGGTAATGAGGTTGAGGCCCTTGCGGGTTTCGCTGCCGTAGCCGACGAGCGCCCGAACCTGGTTCGAAAGCGGCTGCTGGAAATTCGTGGCAGGCAGCAGGGAAGGATTGTCATTCAGGCGGAAGTAGGCTGTAGTGACAAAAAATTCCCGATAGGGCTTTACTTTCAGGAGCGTGCCGATGGTGACGAGTCTCTGAATTTGGGGATCGTACTGAAGAATCTGCTCCACATCGTAGGGGCCGCCGGGCATGATCTTGAAATCGCTAACGATGGGAGACCAGTTGCGCGGACCGAAGGCAAAAGCGAAAGGCGAGATCGAGTCCAGGGCCTGAAAGACGTTGCGCTGACCGTCGACGATGGCGCCGCCAAAGGTCGGATCAAAATAGTGCTTCTGGACAATGCGCCAGGTGAGCAGTTCCTCGGGCTGGCCGTCGCCGTCTTTCCGGAAGAACCGCTGGGTAATGCCGTACTCGACTTCGCTGGTGTTGGTAAGCGTGGCATCGGAATCGAAATGGACGAATTCGGCGAAGCGATTCACGCCGGTGACGTAGCGGTAGGTGAGCGCTGGTTCGATGGTGTGCTTGTACCGGCGCCGCGCCTTGTCCTTTTTCAAGGAAGTGCGGTCGAAGAATCGTTGGAAGGTGGGCGGGCGGAGCTCGACGGTGAACTCGCCGGTGTTGCGGGAGATCGCGGTGGCATTGAGAAGGCCTGCGGAATTGTAAGAATCGCCGTAGCGCGTGGTGCGGAAGGCGGCGGAAGTGGTTACCCCGAGCCACGAGCCAAAGTGCAGCGGAACAGTAACGCGCGGCGCCAGTTCGTAGCGATCCACGAAATTGGAAGTTTGAATCGTTTGGTCGCTGCGGAACACCACTCCGGCAAACCCGTCGAACCCGAAATATATGGGGACGTTGCGCCAGGGCGATTGCTCGACCGAGCCGAAGCGCGCCTCCGGCAGGTTGCGGAGAGTGACGCTGGTGCCGGGAACAGGAGTGACAACGCCGGTGGAGGAGGTCGTTGTCGTGGGAAGCGTGAGGAAACTTTTGTCGTCAAGGCCGGCGAAATTCAGGCTGAAGCCCCGGAAATTGTTCGTGAGGAAGATGGCGGTGCGCACCTCGGAGTTGATGGCTTCGCCGAACGAGTCGGCGAACGCCAGACGAAAAGTAAGCGAGGAGAGATGGTTGTAATCCGTGACGAAGCGCCAGCCGCCGGGTAATAGCGATTGGATTTCCAGGCGCTGCTGATCGCCACCCTGCGGACTGCGTGTGCCATTGGGGTTGAGCAGGCCGCGATCCTGGACACCAAAATAGGTGTACTCCATCGAAGTATTTTCGAAGGGCTTGGCGCGGAAGGACCCGCGTTCGAGAACGCCGCGGCGGCTCAAGTACTGGGCGCCAACGGTAGCGTCCATCCACGGACTGGGCGCCAGATAAAAGGCATCACCAAAGATGAAGCCCTTGCGCGAGCTCTGGCCGATGTCGGGAATGAGGATACCGGTCGCGCGGACTTTGCGGCCGACGGGGGCGGAGGCGTACGGGAGCCAGATAAGGGGCACGCGGAAAAGACGGAAGTTGGCGTTGATGAGCGCCACGGTTTTGTCGAGATGGATCCGCGCGTTGGGTGCGTAGAACTGCCACTTGGGATGCTGGGGGTCGCAAATAGTGATCCAGGCACGGTGGATGAGGTAGATGTCTCCCGGGAAGCGTTCGACGTCGCGCGCTTCAAAGTACAGCGGATTGTCGGAAATCAGGAGCGCGGGATTCGGCCGCCGCTCAATCTTAATGGTGCCGCGAACGTTGTGAAACCGGCCGTACCCGGTGCTGACGTTGTAATGCGCTTCGTTGGCTTCGAGGTGCTCGTCGCCGTAATCGAGCTGCACGTGGCCGGTGGCCGTAGCCTCGTAGGTTTTGCCGTTGTATTCGACGTGGTCGGCGCGAAGACGGGTGTCCCCGTAGTGAATGTCGACGTCGCCGTCGGCGGTGGTGACGTCGCCTTTGCGGCCCTGCGTTTTCGCTTCTAGATTGGCAACTCCGCCTTTAGCGGAAGGAACGCGGGTCTGCTGGGCGGCGGCCATGCGTGGCGTCCCGGCGGCGAACGCGAGGAGCAGCGCCGCCTGTAGAAAAAAAGGGCGGAGCGCGGCATGAACCCGTGCATGGGGGTAGCGGTTCACTCGGAACATGCGGTCAATGAAAACAATTGGATAGCCTAGCATGGGGTCGTAGGGATTTGAAGGTGAGGGCAAGCGCGGAGTTGCATGCGCGCGCGAAGCAGTGCAGGGCGGAATCGCAGTGGAGCGAAACGAACCCACGGTGCGGCACGTCTGTAAATCCAGCGGGTTGGTTTGTCTTTTCAAATCACCCTTTTCAAAACACTTGATGCGATCGGCGGCCGTGCCGGGGTAACATGCCAGGTCTTGCACACAGGGGGATGGAAATGAAGCATACATGGAATGCTTTGCGGACGATTCTGGTTTGCGCGGCGTCTCTAGGCGCTTGGGCGATGAGCGCGGTGGCGGCGCCGGGCGACCAGCCGAATCCCACCGATAAATTAAAGAATCTGGAATTCCGGGAAATCGGCCCCGCAACTATGGGCGGGCGCATCGACGATTTCGCGGTAGTGGAGAGCAACCCAAACATCGTGTACGTGGGCACGGCTTCGGGAGGCGTTTGGAAAACAACCAATAACGGCACAACCTGGGAGCCGATCTTTGATAAGGAGAGCGTTTCGACGATCGGCGACATCGCCATTGCGCCGTCGGACCCCTCGGTCGTGTGGGTCGGGACCGGCGAGCCGAACAACCGGCAAAGCTCCTCGTGGGGCGATGGAGCATATAAGTCGCTCGACGGCGGAAAGACCTGGAAGAAGATGGGTCTGGAAGCAGCGACGCGCCACATCGGGCGCATCGTAATTCATCCGAAGAATCCTGACGTGGTGTACGTCGCGGCGCTGGGACGCTTGTGGGGCCCAAATACCGAGCGCGGAGTTTACAAGACAGTGGACGGCGGGAAAAAGTGGTCGCCTGTGCTGCAGATCAACAACGACACCGGGGTGAGCGACATCGCCATGGACCCCGAGAGTCCGGACACTTTATATGCCGCGGCCTACGAGCGGCGGCGGACGCCCTATGGATTCAATGGCGGCGGCCCGGACAGCGCGATCTATAAGACGACCGATGGCGGCGCAACCTGGAAAAAATTAACCAAAGGACTGCCGTATGAAAACGGCGGGGAGACCGGGCGCATCGGGCTGGATATTTACCGCAAAGACCCGAACATCGTCTACGCCGTCGTGCAGCACGAGAGGGGCGGGACTTTTCGCAGCGAGGACAAGGGCGAAACTTGGAAGAAGATGGGCGATACGAATCCGCGGCCGTCGTACTACAGCCAGATTCGCATCGACCCCAATAACGATCTCCGCATCTGGGAGCTTGGCGCACCGATGTTTTACTCCGAGGATGGAGGAAAAACATTTTCAACGCAGCGCGTGAAAGGGATTCACGGGGACTATCACGCCATGTGGATCGATCCCGCGGATTCGAGTCATATGCTAGCGGGGTCGGACGGCGGCATTCACTGGAGCTACGACGCCGGAAAAACCTGGGACTTCGTCAACACCATCGCCATCGGACAGTTTTACGAGGTGAGCCTCGATAACGAAAAGCCCTATCACATCTGCGGCGGCTTGCAGGACAACGGCAGTTGGTGCGGGCCGAGCCAGACGCTGACCCGCGACGGCATCGTGAACGAAGACTGGCAGGTGATTCACGGCGGCGACGGTTTTTATGCCGCCATCGACAATGTGGAGCCATGGACCGTTTACACCGAGTCGCAAGACGGCTACATCGACCGCCGCGATTTGCGCACCGGGCAGCAGCGTTCCATCCGCCCGCAAGCCAAAGCCGGAGAGCCGCACTACCGCTTCCAATGGAATTCGCCGGTGGCTGTTTCCGCACACGAACACACCACGGTCTACTACGGGGGAAATTATCTGTTCAAGTCCACGGATCGCGGCGACAACTGGACGCCCCTCGGCGGTGACCTGACCACCGGCGTGGACCGCAACAAGCTGCAAATATTCGGGAAAACTCCCGACAAGAGCACCCTCTCGCGCCACGACGGCGTGCAGGAATATCCGACGATCACCACGCTTAGCGAATCGCCAGTGACACCAAATGTTTTGTGGGCGGGGACCGACGACGGCAACGTGCAGGTGACACGCGACGGCGGGAAGACCTGGAAAAATGTGGCGTCGAAGGTGCCCGGAGTGCCAAAAGGGACTTACGTGAGCCGCGTGGCGGCATCGAAAACCGCAGAAGGCGCGGCGCTGCTGACGTTCGACGGCCATCGCGGCGACGATAACAGCGTCTATATTTTTGCGACGAGCGACTACGGCGAGAACTGGAAAGCCATTCGCAACGGGATTCCCGATTCCGCCGGAAGTGTTCACGTGGTGCGCGAGCATCCACGAAACACGAACCTCTTGTTCGCGGGCACGGAGTTCGGGTTATGGGTGTCTTGGGATCGCGGCGCGAATTGGACCGCGTTGAAAAACAATTTCCCAACGGTGCCGGTAGACGACATCGAAATCCAGGCGCGCGAAAATGACCTAGTGCTGGCAACTCACGGCCGTTCGGTCTGGGTCTTCGACGATCTGACGCCCATTGAGAAAATGGATGCGAACGTCACGGCGGCACCCCTGACATTTTTTCCGCCGCGCACCGCCATAACCTGGCATCTGCGTACCCGCCGTTGGAGCGGCGGACAGAAATCCTTCACCGCAAAGAATCCGCCGTTCGGTGCGATCTTGAGCTACTACCTCAAGGAAGCCGTTCCGGCGGAAGCCCCAGCGAGAGACAAGGACGAAAAAGACAAGAAAGACGCGGCCGGGGACAAGCCCAAGCCCGGCGCTACGAACGAGGCCGCGGAAAAAAAGGAAGGCAAGGCAAAAATCACCGTGCTGGACAAGGACGGCAAAGTGATTCGCGAGATGGACGGCCCGGGCACGGCGGGCGTCAACCGCACAAACTGGGATTTGCGTTCGAATCCCCCGGCGGAGCCAACACCCGAACAACTGGAAGCCATCGCCGGGGGATATGGCTTCGGGCCGCGCGGCCCGTTCGTCGAGCCCGGCGAGTACACCATCAAGATCAAAGCCGGTGACAAGGAAGCGGTGCAAGAAGTCACCGTCGAAGAGGATACGCGTGTCGTGATTTCCTCCGCGGACCGCTCGGCGCGCCGCGAAATGATCGACCAGCTCTATCCCCTGGCCAAGAGTACCGACAAGGACCGGAAAACCATTGAAGGCATTCAAACGGCGCTGAAGTCCGCGCGGGAACAGTGGAAAAAAGATGCGGGAAAGTCCAACACCACGAAAATCCCCGACGATATCGTCAAAGCCGCGGATGAACTGCAGAAAAAAGTGGACGCCGCCGCCGAAAAATTCATCCGCGAACGCGAAGGGTTAGGAAACGCCGGCCCCCCGTTCGAATGGAAGCCGGACCCACTGCCCAATCAAGTCCAGGATCTGCTCGATGATTTGGACGGATTCGTCGCCGCACCCAGCGGCCATCAAAAGGAAAAGCTGGCGGAGCTGGCTCCCCTGGTCAACGATGCTTCCGCACAGGTCAAGAAAATCGCCGAGGAGGATTTGCCTGCGCTGAACAAGAAGATGAATGACGTCGGCATTCCCCACATAGTCCCGCCGCCGCCGCAGCCACGTGGCGGGCGTGGCGGCGAGGAATACTCGGAGCGGTAGTGCGGACTCTGTACCTCGTGCCGCTGAGACCCTTACGCGCCGGCTGCCTCTAGGCTGGCTTTCGCGCATTTAGGGCCCGCCTTCCGAGGTGGCGCGGGCCGCTCTTCCTGGCGTGCGCACGGGTCTTGCAAACGCGCTTCTTCACCGCTCACAAGTCAGCGCTTACCCTTTACTTCTCCGCCTTCGCAGCCGCCTTCGTTTGCGTCTCTCGATACCATTCGAAAGTGTGCGCCAAGCCTTCCTCAAACGTAACCTTCGGCTCATAGCCAAGAATCTGCCGCGCCTGAGAGATGTCCGCCTGGGAATCGCGAATGTCTCCATCGCGCGGCGCTTCGTACTTCGCCTCCAGAGTTTTACCGGTAATTTTTCCAAGCTCACGCAGGACTTCGTTAAGCGAGATGCGTCCGCCCACCCCGACGTTGAAAACTTTTCCCGAAGCATTCGGCGCCTCGCAAGCCAGCAGATTGACCTGCACGGCGTTCTCCACGTAAGTGAAGTCGCGCGTCTGTTCGCCGTCTCCGAAAACCACCGGCGGCGTATCTTCCAGGTACGCCGCGCAGAACTTGGCCAGCACCCCCGAATACGGCGAACCGGGATCCTGGCGCGGCCCAAAGATGTTGAAATAACGCAGCGCCACGTTTTCCAGTCCGTAGCACCGCCCGAACGTTTGACCGTACAGCTCGCCAACATATTTCGTGACGCCATAGGGCGAGATCGGCTCCGGCTGCATGGTTTCCACTTTTGGCAGCGTCGCGGTCTCCCCATAAGCGGAGGACGAAGCGGCAAATACCACGCGCTTAACCTTAAGCTCTTTCGCCGCCACTAAAACGTTCAGCGTCCCGTCGATGTTGATTTTGTTCGTTTCGATGGGGTCCTTCACCGAACGCGGCACCGAAGTACGCGCCGCCAGGTGCAGCACGTATTCCGCTTCGTGCATCGCCTTCCTCACTACCTCGATGTCCGTGATGCTGCCCTTGATGAAGGTAATCTTGTTGCGGATTTCCGCCAGGTTGTCTTCCTTGCCCGAAGAAATATCGTCGAGCACCACGACGCTATGGCCGCGCCGGACGAGTTCATCCACCGTGTTCGAGCCGATAAAGCCGGCCCCGCCCGTGACGAGGTAGCGCATTCCGGAAATCCTCCTAGCTCTTGCGGCCGCTTTCCGGCCGCGTACTATGTCCGCCAACGGCTGTTGGCCACTGCAAGGTTTGACGCCGGCCCGGGAAAGACGACTGGCCCGCGTTTTGATACGCTCGTAGTTCGCGGCAAGCCGGCGAAGGGAGCCGCTTGATTCCGCGCATGCAAAGATATTGTACGACGGAAGCACGGCGCATAAGCAGCAGTTTCAAGGGAGCGTCACACAAAACAGCATGAGCCGCAAGACCGCGATCGGCATGGCATCGCTGGTGGTGCTGGGTTGCGCCGCTGGAGCGTTTTATTGGCTGCGCGCGCGCGGGCAACAGCCCACTCCGGAAGTCGTCTCCACGGAGCCGCCCGGTTTTCACGGAGCGCCCCCGGCCGAAAAACCTGCCAATGCAGCGGCAGTGAAGTCGCCGCGCTCAACCTCGCCGGCCGAATCGAAAAAGGCCATCCCCCCAGTTGACACAGGTCTGCCTCTGCGGGCCGGTGAAATTCTGGAATTTACTGCTAATGTCTCCAACCTCAACGATGTCGCGACTCTGAAGCTGCAGGTTGCCGGGCGCGGCAATTTCTTCGGAAAGAGCGCCTGGCACTTGCAGGCTTTCGCCCACACTCAGAGTCCTCTGCGCATGGTTTTCGAGCTGGACGATCAATTCGATTCCTTCAGTGATGCCGCGTCGCTCGCAAGTCTGCAATATGAAATGCATTTGAGCGAGCGTGGCCAGAAGGTGGAATCCATCCAGCGCATGACCACGACAGGTAAGGAGCCTGCATCGCCGGAAGCAACCGAAGCGCGCGTGCTCCCGGGGACGCGCGATCCGCTCGGCATGATGCAGTTTTTGCGCAACGCGGATTGGACAAAAACGCCCGAGGTGCGTTGCCCCGTATACGATGGCCACAAACTGTACGACGTTCGCGCCAAACTCGCGCCCGGTTCCGAGAAGGTCAGCGTGCCGGCGGGAGACTACACTGCCTCGAAGATCGGGATTCGCGTGTTCGAGAACGGCGTCGAGATGAAGGACGCCTCCTTCACGCTATACCTGGCCAATGACGCCGCACGTACTCCGGTCGCCCTCGAAGCCGTAATGCCCTTCGCCACCGCCCGCGTCGAACTGTTGAAATCGAAGTAGCAAGCCGGCTGTCGCCAGCCTCAGCTGCAAAGCATGGTAGGAAGGCCACCGATTTAGAACGCGCGTCTTCATTTTTCTGGGATCTTACTTTTAACTTTCAACCGTCGACTTTCAACCTCTTTCCCGTTAACAGAGAACGATTTTTTCGCGGTGGCGCACCACGCGGCGCGTCGCATTGCGCGTATCAATCACCAGCTTCGCGGCATCGGCGATCGCCGCATAGTCGTAGCTCGTATGGTCGGTCGCGATGATGACGGCGTCATAGCTTCCCAGCGTCTGCGGATTGAGCGGCACGGATTTCATGTTTTCGTAATTGTAGTGCCGCATCTTGTGGAGTTTCGGGAAATAGGGGTCGTTGTAGTCGAGATGGGCGCCACGCTGTTGAAGAAGCTGCATGATTTTCAGAGTGGGCGATTCGCGCAAATCATCCACGTCCTTCTTGTAAGCCACGCCGAGCACCAGGATCTTCGAGCCTTTCATGCTCTTCTTGTGATCGTTCAGCGCATTCGCCACCGCATCCACGACGTGATACGGCATCGCGGTATTGACTTCCCCGGCCAACTCGATGAAGCGCGTCGCGAAGTCATACTCGCGCGCTTTCCACGAAAGATAGTACGGGTCCACCGGGATGCAGTGCCCGCCGAGGCCCGGGCCGGGATAGAACGGCATGAATCCGAATGGCTTGGTCGCGGCGGCGTCGATCACTTCCCAGATGTCAATGTTCATCCGTAGGCTGAGCTGTTTCAGTTCGTTGACCAGCGCGATATTCACGCAGCGGAAAATATTTTCGAGCAGCTTGGCCATTTCCGCCGCCCGCGTCGAGCTGACCGGCACCACTCGCGCCACAACTTGCGTGTACAAGGCCAGCGCGGCGCGTCCGCTCGGCGGATTCAATCCGCCAACGACCTTCGGAATCTGTGCCAGCCCGAACTGCTTGTTTCCCGGGTCCTCGCGCTCCGGCGAAAACGCCAGGTAAAAATCGCACCCCATATTTTCATTTTCCGGTCCGGACGCGATCGCGCAGCGCAACCCGCTTTTCTCCAGAATCGGCAAAACCAGCTCTTCGGTTGTGCCCGGGTACGTCGTCGATTCCAGAACAACGAGCTGTCCCTTTTGCAAGTGCGGATAAATCGAAATAGCGGTTTGCTCGACGTAGCTCAAGTCCGGTTCGCGGCGCTCATCGAGCGGCGTGGGAACACAGATGAGAATGGCGTCCACTTCTTTCAACTTGGCGAAATCGTTGGTCGCGCTGAAATGCCTGCTGTTCACGAACTGCTGGATCTTGTTCTGGGGAATATGTTCGATGTAGGACTTCCCGGCGTTGAGCATCGACACTTTGTGGGGATCAACATCGAATCCCGTGACTTTGTGCCCCGCTTCGGCGAAGCGCAGCGCTAGCGGCAAGCCCACGTACCCGCAGCCAATGATTCCCACCTTGAGCTGCGCGCCTTTAAAAAACTCCGGTTTCCGGTCGATTGGCATGAGTTCCGTCAAACTCCTCTTTATGGTTGACCCCGGCTTAGCCGGGATCAAGGGATTCGCGTTTTTTTGGGGATGCCATGTTGCGGGCGGGCACGCTACCGCCAGCAGGCCACGGGGCCGACGCGACAAAGACAAGTAAATATAGCAGGTTCCGCGCAAACAAAAAAAGCCGCGCATTTCCACTGTTACCGCTTGTTCAACGCGGGTTGCCGGGAGAAGCGGGAGATAGGAAAATGGAAGAGCTGCATTCGAATCATCGAGGCGCTGCACGCAGCGCAGTTCGTCACTATGACATTCATTATTCTCTTGCTCGGACTCGGCGTTGGTGTGCTGGTGGGCCTCCTCGGCATAGGCGGTGGCGTCGTTCTCGTGCCGGCCATGGTTTATCTCTTGCACATAGATCAGCACCTGGCGCAAGGCACTTCGCTTTTCATCTTGCTCCCGCCGATTGGCCTCGGCGCGCTGCGTGAATACTGGAAGCAGGGCCAGGTGGACTGGCATGCGGGAATTTTGTGCGCCTTGGGAATGCTTTTCGGAGGTTATGCAGGTAGCTTGATCGCGCTTCCCATGCCGTCCCGGAACTTGCAAGGATTGTTCGGTTGCTTCCTGGTGCTGGCGGGATTCCTGCTTTGGAGAAAGACGCAGCGCGATTCGCGCGTGGCCGGTGGTGAGCAGGAGAAATCCGGTGCCTGAGAGGGCTATCCACAGCGCGGGAATCTTCGTGGTTGCCTGCGTGTGCGGAATTGCCGCGGGAATGTTTGGCGTAGGCGGCGGCGTGCTTCTCGTGCCGCTCCTGGGGCTGCTCTTTGCTTTCAGCCAGCATCGCGCGCAGGGAACTTCCCTGGTTGCGCTGATTCCGCCCACCGGAGTGCTGGCGCTGCTGGCGTATTCTAAAGAAGGATTCGTCTCGTGGAAAACGGGATTGCTGCTGATTCCCGGCGTGTTTCTGGGCGGCATCGCTGGCGGAAAACTGGCCAAACGGATCGAGCCGCGGCGGATGCGGCAGGTTTTTGCCGGGATCCTCGTTTTGCTTGGCGCGTGGCAAGCGTGCAGCGCCTGGTGGCGCTAAGGACGGTTCATTCGCATGGTCGATTTGCACTGTCACATTCTGCCGGGAATCGATGACGGCCCCGCCACCATGGAAGAATCCTTGACCATGGCGCGATCGGCGATTGCCGATGGAATTACGCACGTGGTGGCGACGCCGCACTCCAGCAATGAATATTTTTTCGATTTCGCGCAGGTGCGCCACCTCCGAGACGAGCTGCAGGCTAAAATCGGCGACCGGCTGAATATCGCGACGGGCTGCGATTTTCATCTCAACCCGGAGAATCTCATCTCGTTGCGCAAAGAAGCCCGGCAATACTGCATCCACCAGCGCGATTACCTGCTGGTGGAGTTCAGTCAGTTTTCGATACCGCCGGCAATGGACCAGGCGCTGCACGAAATTCAGCTTGCCAGTATGCGGCCGGTGATCACCCATCCCGAGCGCAATGCCATCTTGCGCGCGCATCCGGAGCGCCTGAAAAAGTGGGTGCGTCAGGGGTGCTTTGTGCAGGTCACCGGAGGCGCGTTGACGGGAGGCTTCGGTCCCGGCGCGCAGCAGGATGCTCTGCGCTGGATCGGCAATGGCCTCATCCATTTTGTGGCCAGCGATGCGCACAATACGCAATCGCGGCCGCTTCGTCTGCAACCCGCATACAACGTGGTTGTCGACCGGTTTGGCCAGGAAAAAGCCCACGCTTTGTTTCAGGACAATCCGCTTGCGGCCCTCGAGGGGCGCGAGTTGCCGTTCGTTCCCGAAGTCGAAGAGGAGCTGCCTCCGCGGCGCCGCAAGCGTTTTTTCTTTTTCTGAACTTCTTCCTATGGAGTGCGGAAGCTCCGCTTCCGCTTTCACCTTTGTCGCAATGGCTCGGCTGCAAAAGCGAGAGCAAGCTCCCGCACTCCAAATCATTGCGCCGGGTCGAGCGGCAGGCCCGCCCAGGCGTTCAAGAGGCCCAGGACTTCTCGCAGCACGTCGAGAGCGCCGCCGGTGGTCCGCCACCAGTGCCGGGGGTCAAAGGGATCGGTCCCGGCGGCCCGCACGACGGCGCGGCCCTGGCCGGCTGCGAGCCTTTGCCAGAGCCGGCGAACGCGGCGGGTATGGGCTTTCGTAGTGACAATAATCAGAGAGTTGCCGTTCGCGCGTGTCAGGGCAGCGGCGGCGACTCTAATTTCGTCGGCAGTGTTCACGATCGGCGGTTCGAGGACGTGAATCGCTTGCGGCGGAACTCCTTCGTGGATCAAAACGAGTTTGTTGTAATAGTCCTCGCCGTAGAAGGGAACTCCCATTTCTTGCAGAGTTGCACCCGGCTCTGTGGAATGGGTGAGCCAGATTTCCGGCGCGCAGCCTTCGCGGTAGAGTTTCGCGGCTTCGATGGCGCGCAAGGGCATCGCTCCGCTAAGCACCATGATCGCTCTGGCCTTTACCAGCGGGTCCTCTACGACCAGCCAACGGCCCACCCCCAAGAAAATCACTAGGCCAAGGACCAAGCCGCTACCAGCCAGCGCGAAAAGAATGCCCCAGGTGCGAGAACGCGACCGGGACGGAGATGCGGGGTTGTCGGACCTTGCCATTGGCGAACCGGCGCATGCTATCCCGCCCCGGCGAAGTGGTCAATCGGGGGCGCTCGGGCTACACTGTGCAATTGATTTTTGGAGGAGGTTGCATGCGGGCGGTGGTGACGGGCGGCGCAGGGTTTCTTGGTTCACACCTTTGCGACAGGCTGCTGGCGGAGGGGTGGGACGTGCTGGCAGTCGACAATTTCATTACCGGTGCGAAGGGCAACCTGAGCCATCTGGCGAAGAACAAAAAGTTCAAGTTTCAAAAGGCGGACGTGAGCAAGCCGCTGAAGGTGCCGGGAAAAGTGGGCTACGTGCTGCACTTCGCTTCGCCGGCGAGTCCTCCCGATTATCTCAAGCATCCCATTGCCACGATGAAGGTAGGATCCGTGGGCACGCAAAACGCCCTGGAACTCGCGCTAAAGAAAAACGCCAAGTTTTTTCTCGCTTCCACCAGCGAATGCTACGGCGATCCGGAAGTTTCTCCGCAGCCTGAAGAATACTGGGGACACGTCAATCCCATTGGGCCGCGCGGCGTCTATGACGAGGCCAAGCGCTTTTCCGAAGCGATGACTATGGCCTACCACCGGTATCACAACGTGGACACGCACATCGTGCGAATCTTCAATACTTACGGGCCGCGGATGCGGTTGAATGACGGGCGCGCGCTGCCCAACTTTGTGTACCAGGCGCTGAGCGGAAAGCCCCTGACGATTTATGGAGATGGGAAGCAGACGCGGAGCTTTTGCTTCGTCTCCGACTTGATCGAGGGCATTTACCGGCTGATGATGTCGAATGAGCATCTGCCGACAAACGTTGGCAACCCGCAAGAGATCACCATCCTCGAGTTTGCCGAGCGCATCCGCAAACAGTTTGACAACGCGCCGCCAATTGTTTTCGAGGCTTTGCCTCAGGATGATCCCAAACGACGGTGCCCGGACATTACCAAGGCAAAGCGCATTCTGAAGTGGGAGCCCAAGGTTGGATTGGAAGAGGGATTGAAGCTGACGCTGGCGTATTTCAAGGAAGTCTTTCAGAGGAAATAAGAAAATAGAAGCGTAAAAATAGAAATGCCGGAGCTGTAAATTGGGGTTGGAAATCCGCCATTTCCACGGTTGAACGCGAAGACTACTCGCGGCCGAAGGAGTAGTATTCGAAGCCTTTTTCGCGCATGCCTTGCGGGGTGTAGAGATTGCGGCCGTCGATCACCAATTTCCGGGCCATCACTTTTCCGGCGCGATCCCAGTCAAGCTTGCGGAAAACATCCCACTCCGTGCAAACCAGCGCGGCATCGGCGTCTTGCAAAGCCTGATAGGCATCTTCGTGATAATGCACCTGCGGAAAGAGGTCCTTGGTGCGCGGCATGCCTTCGGGGTCCGTGGCGTGCACGACCGCGCCTTCTTCGAGGAGGCGCTTCACGACTTCCAGCGCGGGCGCGAAGCGGATGTCATCGGTATTGGCCTTGAAGGCTAGACCGAGAACGGTGACGCGTTTGCCTTTTACCACCCATAGTGCCTGGCGAATTTTTTCAAAATAGCGGTCGATGCGCTGCTTGTTGACGCGTTCGGTGGCCTTCAGAATGTCAAAGTCCACGCCCACGGACGCCGACAAGTGAATGAACGCCTGCACGTCCTTGGGGAAACAGAAACCTCCGTAGCCAAGCCCAGCCTTGAGAAACTGTCCGCCAATGCGCGCGTCGAGTCCCATCGCGTGAGTCACTTCCTCGACGTTAGCTCCAATTTTTTCGCAGAGGTCGGCGATCACATTGGCGTAGCTGATTTTCAGCGCGAGAAAAGAATTTGAGGCGTGCTTGATGAGTTCGGCGCTGTTGATAGTGGTCACGAGGAACTCGGCTTTGCGGCCCGGAGGGCAAGTCCCATTGTGTACCGGGCAGCGGAAACTCTTTTCGAGAATGGGGCGGTAGATTTCGCGGAGTTCCGCCGCGGAGGAGGGATCCTCAACGCCGACAACGATGCGGTCGGGATGGAAAAAGTCAAAAACGGCCGTGCCTTCGCGAAGAAATTCGGGATTGGAGGCCACGCGGTGTTTCACGCTGCTGTTCTTAGAGTAGGCGGATAGGGCGCGGCTGAGTGCGAGGCCCGTGCGTGCCGGAACGGTGCTTTTTTCCACCACGAGTTTGGGTGTTTTTGCCTCCGCGGCAATCTGGCGAGCCACGTGGTCAATGGCGGAGAGATCGGCTTCCCCGGAATCCTTCGGCGGAGTGCCCACGCAGATGAAGATGGCGTCACCCACGCGGATGGCTTCGCCGGCGTCCGCGGTATAAGCGATTTTTCCGCCTTTGTGGGCAGAGGCGAGCATCTCGTCGAGATGATGCTCGTAGATCGGGACGCCGCCGGCATTGAGCTTGGCGATGCGTTCGCGATCGATGTCCGTGCAAACAACCTGGTGCCCTGCCTCGGCAAAACAAGCTCCAGTGACGAGACCCACGTATCCACAACCGATGACGGAAATGCGCAAGGCGAACGCTCCTGTGACGAGCTTCGAAGGGCGAAGTCCCTAAGCGAAGCGAAATATCAAAGGCTTATTGTGAATGAATCGATTGATGGAACAAAGCGATTCATCGAAAGTTGTTGCCAGCAGCGCGGATTCCTGCCATGGCAGAGTTCGATGGGTGAATTCGAAAGCGCCAGCAGGAACTAACCTTGCCTCGCTTTCCCCATCAGCAAGCCACGCAGCCCCAGAAGCACCAGGCGCGGTTGGCGGCGCACCACGTTCCACAATAATCGCGTGGACTCATCGCGGTTGATCTCCCCGAGCGATTGCATCGTGGAAGCGTCGAGCAGATCCACGAGCTGGGAATAATCCTTTTGCGCAAAATGGTGGAGCGCACGGCGAATAAGCCTGTGCGTTCCGAGTTCGCGGCGCAGGGCCGCCAGCTCGCTGCTCCTGCCGTTTTGCAAAAGTGCCTGGGAGACGCCGAGCGCACCGCGAAAGCCGGTAACGATTCCACCGACGGTGGAAACTTTGACTTGCGCCGCGGCGTCACCCACCAGGTAGACTTCTCCGTTCCCGATTTGCCGGCGGACCGGCACCCAGCCGCGATACACGGGGATGCGCGCGCCTTGCCATTCGAGCGGCTCGAGACGTTTTTTTTCCAGAAAGCGTTCGAAGCAGCGTTTGATGTCGCCGCCGTGCTCCCCGATCACGCCAAGTGCGGCGCGTTCCGGCGATTCTGGGATTAACCAGTAAAAGTAGGGCGTATCATCCGGCACGAACCAGACGCGCGTGGTATCGGGAGGACAATCTTTCGGCAGCCGTACGATGGCTTGCACGAGGGGTACGGTTTCGATAGGGGGCCAGCCGGAAGCGCGCGCCACGCGGCTCGCGGCGCCATCCGCGCCAACCACGCTGTCTGCGTGCAACTCTTCGTGCTGGCCGCCGGATTCGACTTCCAGCCGCAATCCGCGCGCGTTTGGACCGATTCCCAGGAAACGCGTATCGAACGAGAGGGTTGCTCCCGCTTGCTGGGCCTCGCGGGCCAATGCCGGAATCAGGCGCGAGCGCTCAATGATGAGGTCCGGCTTGGTGAGGGCGACTTGCGCCGAGCGGCCGTCGGTGAAGAGCTCGAAGCGGCGGATTTCGTTGATGATGCTTTCGCGGGCGAAAGCGCCCATTTGATGCCGGAAGTGATCGGTGACAATCAGTGTGCGCGCTGCCGGCTCAAATTGCGGTTTTGATTCCAGCACGCGCACGCGACGGCCGCCACGGGCCACCCGCGCGGCGGTGAAGAGCCCTGCGGCGGAGCCGCCAACAACAATGACTTCCGGGTTGTCCCGTTGGAGGCGCGGGCGTGTTTCACTATTTGACAAAGTTTACGTGCATCTCCAAGACGCGCATTCCCCGACCATTTTGCTTATCAGGGATCTCACGCCAAGTAATTTACTCGCTTCCCGCTCGACTCTTGTGGGGTTGCTAGAGGTGTGAGTGAGAGGGCGCCCGGTAAGTATAGCGAATCCGCCATCGAGGGCCAACACACCGAGAAGACCGGCATCTGCGAGGGACGTGGCTTTCTAACTCAGAGATTATTCTGGGAGGCCGCGAAGGTCTTACGGTCCTGGCGTTCGTAGGGCGCGCGCTCAAGATAAGCAACCCCGGCAAAGATGATGCCCAGGGCCACAGTACCCGCCAGGAAAGCCTTTGGCGAGGAAAGATAACTAACGAGCACGGCCGCACCGCCGCCAACAGCGCCCAGCAAATACAGGGTCAGGACTGCGCCGCGGTGCCCGAGACCAAGATTGGAAAGCCGATGAGCGGCGTGGTCCTTCCCGGGCGTGGCAAAAGGCAGCAGCCCGCGCCGCGAACGGGAAATGGTGACCAGCGTGGTATCGAAAATGGTCACCCCAAGGATTAGAACCGGCGCAAGCCACCCCGAGAGATGAGTGGAATTCTCCAGGCGAAGTTTCAGGCCCAGCGTGGCCATCAGGTAGCCGAGAAACATGGCGCCGCCATCGCCCATGAAAATCTTCGCGGGCTTGAAATTCCACCGGAGAAATCCAGCGGCAGCGCCGAGAACGGCGGCGGCCAGCGTGGTCACCAGCGTCTGGCCGTTCAGGTAAGCGAGCATAGCGAAAAAAACGGAAGCCATGGCGGCAATGCCGGCGCATAGGCCGTCCATGTGATCGAGGATGCTGAAGGAGGCGGTAATCCCGACGACCCAAACAACTGTGAGGGCCGCGTCCAGAAAATCCCCACTGCGTCCGCCCACGAGCACGCTAAAAAGCTGCGGGCGAATTCCGCTGACCAGCAGGATGGCCGCTGCTAGGGGCATGCCGACAAATAGTTTGACTTGATGATGGAGCAAACCGCGGTCGTCCAAGATGCCCACGCCAGCGACGAGCGTCGCGCCGATGAGGATACCCACGATCTGGGCACGCGCCGGTCCATTGAAGGCAAAGAGCACCGCGATCACCACCGCGGCGTACATCGCCAGCCCGCCCAGAAGGGGAATCGGCGTGAGATGAACTTTGCGCGGTCCCGGAAGGTCAACCATTCCAACACGTAGCGCCAGGGCGCGCACCGGAACGACAAGCATCAGCGATGCAAAGAGTGCAATGAAAAAAGCAAGCAGGCCCGCGGCCATGCAGCCTCGTTTATCAGGTGAGTCGAATCCAGCCCGGCCGGCACGCCTGGTGGCTCACGTGATTCTCGCCGGATTGGGGACCGGCTCCCAAGTCAAGTTAACAAATGGCTGCCCCCACGCAGCACTAACACCATACTGCGACTTTAGTTTTGCTTCAATCGGATGATACTGTATGTGCTCAGTTGATTTAGATCTCGCTGGCTCAGCGCTCCGTCAGCAGGCGTGAGAAGATCCGCTGGACCTCCTCTTTGTCGCGGGTGGCGTAGTACCAGTCGATGGTGCGCTTGAGGCCCTCGCGAAAAAGCACCTTCGGTTCCCAGCCAAGGAGTTTCTTGGCAAGGGAATTATCGGCGACGCGGTTGAGCGGACCGGTGGGCATGTCCCGGCGGAGCTTGATTTCCGCTTGATGTCCTGTGAATTCGCACACCATTTTGGCGCAATCGATGACGCGGATGCGCTCCATCGTTCCGAGGTTAATCGCTGTGCCGTCGTTAATTCTTTCCCCGGCCAGGATGGTGCCTTCGACGATGTCGTCAATGTAGGTCCAGTTGCGGATTTGCGTGCCATCGCCCCACACTTCGAATGGGTTCTGGCCGAGAAACGCGCGCGCAATCATGGCGATGACGGCGTGATTCTCGACCCCGCGCGGGCCGTACACTGTGAAGTAGCGGCAGGAAGCGGCTCCCATCCCATGTTCCTTCGCATAAGCCTGCAGCGTGAATTCGCCCATCAACTTGGCCCAGCCGTAGGTATTGTCCGCGTCGTTCGGGCCCTTGGTGAGGCCTTCCGTGAGATAGACTTCCTTTTGCGTATCTGACTGTAGAAAATTTGGATACACGCAACCGGAAGAAGCGAACACCACTTTCTTGACTTTGGCTTTAAGCGCTTCGGCAAAAACCAGGCCGTCCAGGAAAAAATTCGACGCTGGGCCGGCTTGATGAAGGTCTACGTAACCGCGCCCACCGTGGTCGGCGGCGAGATGAAACACCGTGTCGACGCCCTGCATCGTGGCCCGGGCCACACCAGGTTCCCGCAAATCGGCTTGCAGAAAATCGACTTTTCCTGTCCCCAGATGCTGGCGAAGGTTGCCGAGATGGCCGCTGGTCAGGTCATCGACGATACGAACTCTCTTCGCGCCTCGCGCCAGCAGTTGATCGACAAGCGTCGAGCCGATGAACGAAGCTCCACCCGTTACAAATACAGTCTTTCCCGCCCAAAATCCGTCCACCGTCGTCACGCGCGCGCTGCCTCCTAATTTTCTTAACGAAGATTTTCTTCACGAATCGCCAGATGTTCGATGATTTTCACGAATTTTTGCAATTCCTTGACTCTATCATAGTCGGGAGCGGCGTCCCGAGCGGCTTTGCCCATTGCGCGTAACTTGTTTGGGTCGGAAGCCAGAGCGCGCACGGCGTTGACCACTTCAGCGGGGCGGTCCGGGTCAGCGGCCACCGCGAAACCCCTCTGAATCCCCAGTGACACCGCGTCCGTCTCTTTCGGCGCCACCACGAAGAGGGGCTTTCCCGCCGCGAGAATTCCGTACATTTTGCTCGGCACCACCACGCCTTGCAGTCCGCGCTTCACGGTAATGACGTGGGCATCCGCGGCCGCCAGCACCGAGGGAATCTTGCTCGCCGGGAAAAACTCTAGAAAGCGGATATTGCTGGAGCCCGCGGCCACCACCTCGATTTGCGCCCGCTGCGCGCCATCGCCCACGAACACGAGGCCCACACCCTCGCTTGCCAGGTGCCGCGCGGCGGTCACCAGCGTGTTCCACGCGCCGTAGAAACCAAGATTACCCGCGTGCACCAGGACAAACGAAAAATTCCCTCGAATCGCGCGGACAATTTCGGGATCGGGGGCCGGAAGCGGCGTATGCGGCGGAAGGATTTCGGCGCCATCGCGAACGATCACCACCCGCGCGGCTTCCACGCCTTTGCCGACAATGCGCGCGCGCATGTCTTCGCCGAGAACGATGACGCGTGTGGCACGGCGCAGCGCCCAACGATGAAGTTTTTCCCAGATTCTGGCGATCATTCCGGGCGCAACGATCGAGCCTCCCACGGCCATGTCCGGATACAAGTCGCGAATGTTGTAAACGTACGGCTTGCGTTTCAGCATGGCCAAGATCGCGCCAACGATGCCCTGAAACGGCGGGTCGGTCATCGCCACGACAGCGTCGCAACGCAGGAAGAGCGCGCACGGAATGGCCAGCGCCACATAGCTGAGATAATTCACCACCCGCTTTTTCATGTCGAAGCGCGGAAAGTCCGTGGAGCCAGCGCGAATGATGCGCACCCGCTCGGCGAATTCCGTTCGGTACGGCCGCCACGCGCGCCGCTCGGTAGGATCGTAGGAAGGCCGCCCGCACAGCACCGTTACGTTTTGTGAATTCGAAAGCGCCTCCACAACGCTGCGCGCTATCTTAGCGGTCGCGGAAGTGTCCGGCGGGTAATAGAGATTAAGCAGCAGCACGCGCACGGAAAGATTGTACCGAGTTCCGTCGCTTCACGGGAACGCGGCCGCCGCGCGATTTTCAGGCAGGTTTCTTGAAGATCGGGGCCGCCGCCCGAGCCAGCTCATGAGCAGTGGGCTTCTTCTTCGGCGGCTTTTTGACTTCGCGCTTTCCTCTGTCTTTGTTTCCCATGTCGGCTAGCTTGCCACACTTCTTTCCCCAAGGCTAGGGGATGTGAATTCCAGGCCGGATGATCGAACGTCAAGGGCGCGAAATGAGGAAATCGCCCAGGACCAGCGCATCCATTTGCGTGCGCAGGAAGCAATCGATGGCTTCTTCCGGACGGCACACGATCGGTTCGTTGTCGTTGAAGGAAGTGTTGAGCACGACGGGTACGCCAGTGAGATCGCGGAAAGCGGAAATGAGCGCGTGATAGCGCGGATTGGCCTCGCGGGTGACGGTTTGCAGGCGTCCGGTGCCGTCCACGTGCGTCGGCGCGGGAATCTTGTCACGCTTCTCCCGTCGCACGGAGTACGCCAGGGTCATGAACGGTGAGGGATGCGATTTCTCAAAATATTCCCCAGTGGCTCCCGCTAGGATGGACGGCGCAAACGGCCGAAAAATTTCCCGGTGCTTGATCCGGCGGTTGAGAATTTCCTTCATTTCCGGGCGGCGCGGGTCGGCGACGATGCTGCGATTGCCCAGCGCGCGCGGCCCCCATTCGGCGCGGCCCTGAAACCAGCCGAGAATTTTTCCCTCCGCGACGATTGCCGCGGCGCGCCGTGATAGTTCATCTCCGCTCAATTCGGAAATGGAATAACCGCTCTGGGCCAAGCCATTCGAATCGATCGCGCGGCGGATCTCTTCGCGCGTGTAACCAGGTCCCCAGTAAGCGTGATCCATCACAAATGAGCGCGGCCTGCCGAGTTTCTGATGCCACACGTAATATGCCGCGCCAACCGCCAATCCCGCGTCTCCCGCCGCCGGGTGAACGTAAACCCGCTCGAACGGTGTCGCATCAAAGATCTTCCCGTTCGCCACGCAATTAAAAGCCACTCCGCCTGCTAGGCATATGGCCTTCAGCCCGGTTCGTTCGCCAAGCTTCCTCAACATCCCGAGATAAACCTCTTCAAGCCGCGCCTGCAAAGAGCAAGCGAGATTGCGGTGCCGCTCCTCCAAGCCTTCTTCGGGAACGCGAACCGGCCCCAGTCGCTTAGCCATTTCACCGGAAAACATTTTGCCCAGCGCCGGCGTCTGATCAGCTTCGGCCCACGACATTTCCGGGCCCGTGCGGTGATGTGAAAAGTACTCCAGCCCCAGGCGAAATCCGTTCCCGTTGGCCCCGCTGTCAAAACGCAGGATGTCGCGGAAAGCGCCGAGCTGTTCCGGCTGGCCGTAAGCCGCCAGCCCCATGACTTTGTACTCGTCACCGAATTTCAGGAACCCGAGGTACTGCGTCACCGCGCTGTAAAACAACCCCAGCGAATGCGGAAAAGCAACCGCGCCATCGATGCTCATGCGATTGCCGGTCCCCGTGCCCCACATGGTGCTCGCGAAATCGCCCAGCCCGTCGGCGGAAAGCAACGCCGCGCGTTCGAACGGCGAAACGAAGAAGCTGCTCGCCAGGTGCGCCTGGTGATGTTCGATGCGATGAAACTTTGCGCCGATTTTTTTCGAATCGGCGTCGAACGCCAACGCCAGCGCTTCCGGAATCCCCGTGAATTTCGCAAGAACTTTGACGCGCTCCCGCGCAAACGACGGCATGCGCAGCGCGTAAAACAGTTTTGTTCCCAGCCGCGCGTACGGATTTCGCGGCACCGCCACGTGATCGATGTCCGCAAGCGTAAGGCCCGCTTCCTTCAAGCAATAACGAATCGCCGCCGCGGGGAATCCCGCCGCATACTTCACGCGGTTAAATCGTTCTTCCTCAACCGCCGCGATCAGCCGCCCGTCGCAAACAATCGCCGCCGAAGCGTTCCCATGGTACGCATTGATCCCCAGAATGTTCATCGCGCAATGAGTCAGTGTACCGCAGCCCGAAGATTATGCGGTGAGGTGCCGGCGGCACCAATCGTTCAACACATGCAAGGACCACGGGCGCGACCAGCTGGTTTTCCCGGCAAGAAATTCCGTCCAAACCGACCGAAGTCCTCCCGGCCGGACATAAGCCGCCAGTGGCGGCGCCGGATCGGCGAAGCTTGCTTCCATCCGCCCGCGCAGCGGCCCGCGCAGCCACTCTTCCCAAGGCAAAGTAAAGGTCCGTTTCCGCTGCGCGAGAATTTCCTGCGGCACCAAATCGCCGAGCGCTTCCGCGAGCAGCGCTTTTTGTGCGCCCGGGCGGCGACGCGCCGCATCCGGCAGCGACCCCATATACTCAACCAATGGCGTGTCCAGGAGCGGCACGCGAACTTCCAGCGATCGTGCCATGCTGACAGCATCCGTGTCGCGCAGCAGCGTGCTGGCCATATACGTGCGCATCTCCAGCCAGGAAACTCCCGCAAACGGTTCCAGCTTGCGCGCTTCGCCGGCCGTCCGCTCCAGCCACCCGAGCCACGTCGGATCGAGCGTCACGCCGTCGGCGTTCACCGTGCTCGGCCGGAACCGCGGCTCGACGATGCGTTCGAGCTGCCCCGGCGGGAAAAGCGTCCGCGTAAAAAAATAAGCGTGCGGCAAAGCGTCCGGATACATCCAGGCCGCCGCAGCTTTGCGCCCCGCGTCCGGTGAACCTTGCCGCCCAGCAACAACCCCAACGAAGGGAGCCATCAAGCGCCGCACCGGCGCCGGCACGAACCACGCGCTGCGGATCAGCCTCGCAAAGTGCGGCGTATCGGCAAACGTCGGATAGCCCGCGAAAAGTTCGTCCCCGCCCAGCCCGGACAGCGCCACTTTCAGCCCCGCTTGTCTCGCCGCCCACGAAACAAAGTACGTGTTGATTCCATCCATGCTGGGCTGGTCGAGAGCGGCGAGAGCCTCATCCATCCGCGAAACGACCGCGTCTCCGCCCAAAGCCACTTCGGTGTGCTTCGTCTTGAGGCGCTTCGCCGCCACGCGCGCGAGCTCCGCTTCATCGAATGCCGTGCCCGGAAACGTCAGCGTGAAGCTCTCGATTCCGCCCCGCGCTTGGGCGGCAAGCCCCGCGATCGCGCCGGAGTCCAGCCCGCTCGAAAGAAACAAGCCCACCGGAACGTCGGCAATGAGATGCGCGCGCACCGCATCTTCAAGAAGCGGGCGCAGCGTCTTCGCCGCCGAAGCAAGATCACGCGGTTTTCGCGGTTCGCGCGCCGCCGGCGAAACCGTGGGGTCCCACCACGGCCGCGCGCGCGGCGTGCGCCGCCGCTCCGGCACATGCAGCAGCATGCGATGTCCTGGTGGAAGGGAAAATACTCCCTCCACCAGTGTCACCGGCTCCGACACGCTGCCAAACAGCAGATAGGCGGTGACGGCGTCCTGTGACAAAAGTTTGGGAACGGCGCCCGAGGCGAGCAAGGCGCGAACTTCCGAAGCAAACGCAAAACCATCCCGCGTTTGCGTGTAATAAAGCGGCTTGATGCCCAGCGGGTCGCGCGCTAGGAAGAGAATCGGCGCCGTGGCATAACGCTCGCGAAGATCGAGCAGCGCGAAAGCGAACATGCCCCGCAATTCCGTCAGCGCGTCTTCGCCCCACTCCTCCCACGCATGTACGAGAACTTCCGTGTCCGACTGCGTGGTGAAACGGTGTCCGCAAAGCGACAAGCGCTCGCGCAGCTCGCGATAGTTGTACAGCTCCCCATTGCAGATGACCGCGACGTCCTTGGTTTCGTTCCAGATGGGCTGGTGGCCGCCGGCCAGATCGATGATGCTCAGGCGGCGCATCCCCAGCGCGAGTCCCGGCGCGCGCGCCTCTCCGGTAAGAAATCCCTCTTCATCCGGACCGCGATGGCGCATCGCCGCAGTCATCGCCCGCACGCGCGACTCGGCATCCGTGCTGCGTGAAGCGAACGCGACGCCGCATATGCCGCACACGCTATTCTTTAATCTCCGGCGCGGAGAAGAAGGCGGTCCCGGCTCGGACCGCTTTCGCTCGCAAATGGAAGCGCGGAATTTTCAGGCCGCGGTCCGCATACCAGGCCAGCATGGTCCGCAACAACAACAAAAACAACGTTGCCGCGCCGCAGAGCACCAGGTAGAAGAAAGACTCGCGCTCCAGCAGCAGGCTCCAGTCGACTGCTTCATCCCAGCCCGGGTAAACGGCATCCAGCAAGCGCCGCAGATGCAATCCTTCGAGCGGCAGCCGCGCCAGGCGCACGTGGGCAAACTGGTCGTAGGTGTACTCGCGCCGATAGTTCGGGATGCCCGCGATGGCCTCGGAAAACACCGCCGGGTCCCGCAGTTCGCTGCGTGTCAAATTACGGCCGCGAACATCCTTCATGATGACCCGGTAAGTTGGATCGACGATGATCCAGCGCCGGTCAATTAACACTTCTGCGACCACATGTTTTGCCTTGTGATCAGGAGTCAACAGCAGCAGCCGTCGCACTTGCAGATCGGAGCTTCGCGCCAGATTCAAAAAGGCGTTCGTCGCTGTGCCGCAGACGTTCAACAATTGGCGGTAGGTAAGCGTCGTCTCCGGATCGCGCCTGTCAAGTGCTTCCGGATTTGTGGTGTTGGCCCGCGACGGCTCGGCGCGCATCCAGCTCAAAATGGCTTGCACCTTTTGTTCGGCGGGCAAGCTGTGGGGCACAATGGCGTCCGAAAAGCCGTCGAGATACCGCCGCACCGAATATTCCCGAACGCATGAGTAAACCATCGCCACAAGCGCCGCGGCCAGCAGCACGTTGCTGCTCCACCACATCACGCGAAAAGTCCGGTGCCCCCGCGTTTGCAAAAATTACTCCTCCCGCTTGGATTCTGTCTTCGGCGTTTGCCCCTGAGCGAGCGTCGCGTATAGCGCTTCCATCTCGCGAACCGGTTCGTCCCATTCCAGGCGCGACGCGGCCTTGGCGCATCCCGCCGCCAGCCGCGAGCGCAGTTCCGGTTCTCTCAGGATCCGCTCGATGGCGCTCGAAAGCGCCGTTGCGTCGTGGCGCACCACTAGGCCGGCCTCCTCCGCGAGCAACGGCGCAATCCCGCATTGTTCCGTCACCACTACCGGAGTCCCCGCGGCCACCGCTTCCGCCGCCGTATTTCCGAAGTTTTCATTCTGCGAAGGAAGCACGAAAACATCCGCGTCTCGATACGCCGCCCACTTGGCCTCGCCAAAAACCGGTCCGGCGAATTGCACCTGCGCTCGAACGCCCAGTTGCGTTGCCTGTTGGTCCAATTTTTCTTTTGTCCCGCCCTCGTCGGGTCCCGCGAAGACCAGTGTCATGGGTATTCCCGCCAAGCGTTTTGAAAGTTCCCCGAATGCTTGCAGGAGCAGGTCTGGACTTTTCTTGATAGAAAGACGCCCCAGGAAGAGGACAAGTTTCACATCTTTTGAAATGCCATGCGCCCTTCGAAACACGCCGCGCTCGGGCCAGGACGCGGGAGCCTCCACGCCGTTGCGCCGAAGCACCACCTTCCTACGCATAACACCGCCCGCAGCCAGCTCCCCGGCTTCCTGCTCCGAAGTGGCGATCACCGCGCTTGCCCCTTCGAGCAACTTTTTCCCCCAGAACGCATGATACATCCGTTTCAGCCAAAGGCTTCTCACAATTGGCACGAACATTCCGATGGGTTCGAGGACGTACGGCAGGCCTTGCTTGCGGCAGGCCGCGGCTACCCCGGGCCCCAGCAGGTCGTAAATCCCGAAAATGTGCGCCACGTCGAAATTCTGCAGCCGCGCCCGGCAGTAGCGCTTCAACGCCGGATTCCAGCTTACCGTGCGATAACGCAGCCACGTCGGCAGGTAAATGGCTTGCACCCCATTCTCATTCCGCCGCCAGCCAAATGGAGACCGTTCTGCCGTGATTTTTTCTTCCTGTGCTTGCAACCGTTTTTCCAGCCCCCAGTCGGCCGTAAGCACCGTCACCTGATGCCCTCGCCGCGCCAGGCCTTCGCAAAGCGCGCGCACCTTCACCGGAGGGCCGCCGAATTCGAGAAAAGGAGCGTATGTTTCCGTGACGTTCAGGATTCGCATTGTTCGCGCAGGATTTTTTTCAGTGATTTGGCGAAGCCATTGAAGCGAAACTCGTTTTCCGCGCGCTGTCGCCCGCGCAGGCCCATCTCTTTCGCAAGCGCCGGGTCCGCCAGCAAGGCCTCAATGGAGGTAGCTAGTTGGATCGTATCGCCGTGCGGCACCAGGTAGCCGGTCACCCCGTCCTGGATGACTTCCGGCGCCCCGCCGTGTGCTCCTCCAATCACCGGCTTGCCGCACGCCATCGCCTCTAGGTACACCAGGCCGAACCCTTCGCCCCGGCTGGGCAGCGCAAAAATTTCGCAAGCCAAATAGCATGCGGCAATTTCCGCGTAGCTCAATCCGCTTAAAAAATGCACGTGCAGGTGTACGCCGTTTTTTTCCGCGAGTTCCTCAAGCCATGCGCGGTCATCCCCGCTTCCCACCAGCACGAGTTGCAATTCCGGCCACTGCGTCAGCAATCTCGGCAACGCCGTAATCAAGGTGTCCATGCCCTTATATCGTTCCGCGGCAAGCCAGCGGCCCACCGTCAGAATCACGCGTCCGGCCGGGAATTCCTGAGGAAGAGCGGCTTTCGAACCCGGCACGAGCAACGCTTCGAATTCCGGATCGAGCGCCCAGGGCAGCACGCGTATCCTTTCGGGCGCCACCCCTTGCTCTTCTTCAACGTGATCGGCGGTATCCCGGCTCGGCGCCAGCACCAGGTTGGCGTGAAGGAGCGCTCGCCCGCGCAAGCCCCCCAGAGGTTCCCAGACGTCACTCCCATGCGTGCAGATAATGCTCTTCATCTTTGGCGCCGCAATCCGCATCACCTGCACCACTGTTCCGAGATTGGGGTGCGCGGCCAGCACCAGTTTTGCTTTCCGCCGCGCTGCTTTGATTGCTGTTACCGCGAATCGTCCCTTGGCGCGCTCGCTACCCGTGAACACAAACTCGCGCCCTCCTACCGTCATCCGGTGCAGCTCCGGCGAATCATTCAAGCTGAGCAGGCGGCAATCCATGTTGCGGCTCGCGGCAAACTCCGTGAGCACCGCCGCCAGGTGGCGGCCCGCTCGCTGCACCCCGCCGGGTGCCTCCAGTTCGGGGAAGAGGCCGATAATCACGGCCAGAGTCTGCCAAGTGCTGCGTTCATTGGCAAGTTAAGATCCATCATGGTGTTCGAAACACGCGATTCGAACGCAAGTCTTCGGCTGGGCGGGATCGTCTTAAATGCTCGCTGTCTCTCTAAGATTTCAAAACCCGCGCGGCGGGGAAGGCTTGTGATCTGGGGGCGCCGGCGCGGGACTGGAATCGTCCTTTGCCGCCCGGAAGGCCTCTTTCTTCAGCTTCATGTCCCCATCCACGTACGCGGTGAATTCGCTTCCTTGCGTGAATACCACTTCTTTGCCGGTGGCCAGCGGGAGAATTGCTCCCGCGGAATTGTTCGAACCTGCGCTCTCCTGGAAGGAGCGAACCGCGGCCTTTTCGTCGTTTCTAAGGCGCACAAAGTTGATGCTGAACGCCAGCTTTCCGCCGTGGCCCAGGCGTTTCTTGGGTTCGGCTTCCTTCACTACGCCAGTCGCCGCTGCGCCTTGCGGAATCACCGATAGGCCATCAACGAGAATTTCCTCCACCACCTGCAACTCCACGACGTCGCCAACGTGAGCGGTCGCGGAAGAAATCGTCTTGCCAAGTTTCATTCGAATCGGCGTGCCATTGCGCAACATGAACTCCGACGAAGACGAGTGAGCGTTCGAAACAGCCTCCGTAGGCGCCGTCGGTGCATCGTAAAGAATGCGCTCTCTTGAGGGTTGCACCGCCTTTGCCTCCGGCGCCTTGGCGCCCGGCTTATCTTTCAACAAGAGCAGGCTCTCCACCGGGACGTAACCTATCTCGCCCTTGCCAGTTCGAACGCCGAAATACAAATCGTACCGCCCGGTGATCTGCACGACCTCCCCGCACTGCAACGTAGTGCGCACGTCCAAAGTCGTCATGGAACTGTACAGATAGACGTAGCCGCCCGAGCGCGGGCATTCCACTTGCCCGGCGCTCTGCGCCTGGGCTATTGCCGGGAACCCGAGAACGAAGACTGCGGCGAGGTACTTGGCGTTCGAGATCATGGAGCACCTGCTGCCCAAAGGATGAATGATGCCACGCTTCTATCTCAGCGTAAGACTGCTATGGCTGACAAGAAAGGGGAGTTCCCAGCTGTGCATAAAGAGATACGGTGGGAGCAGCTTGAGGACGAAACCTGCCGGCTATACCCGCCTTAGGCCACCGGTTGGACTCGGCGCTGCCCGATGGTAGACTCTGTGCCGGTACTCGACATCATCAAAGAGCGCTGAATTTGCCAACCTCTTTCCCTCGAACGTTCTCCTGCCTGCTTTTAGGTTCAGTCATCGTGCTGGCCATTTGCCGCCATCCGGCACTCTCGTTTTCTGCCCCACAGTCGAATCGTCCCCATCAGAACCTTCACGCGGTTCTCTCCCAATCCGTTCTGACTCCGCCGCTGCGCAGCCCGGACGTCACCCTCCGTTTCAGCCCCAACGGAAAATATCTCCTGTTTCAGGATCCCTCCGGAGTGACCGTTCTCTCCACCTCACCTTTGGCCTTACATCTTCACATTGCTTCCGGTGACCTCTATCCGGTGCAATTCTCCGCGGATTCGCAGAGCATCGCGATCGTTTCCCGCACGCTCGCCTTCGCGCAATGGAATTTGTCGGCTAGGCAGAGAATCGCCGGCGGCGATTTGGTTTTGAACGGCGACTGCTCGGATGGACAAGTCTCCCCTGATGGCCGGTTCTTCGCTTGCCTTTCTCCGGAATGGAAGTTCACGCTCACCGAAATCGCCACTCAGAAAAGTGTCTTCGAGGAGATGCTCGGCGCCCTCGCGCATCGCCCCCCGGGCAGTACTCTCTCCGCGATCAACTATTCCAGGGTGAGTTTCATCTCCTTGGACACGGAATCCGCCTTTGCCAAACCCTTCGGAATCATTCGCACCCGTTCTCCTATGCCCAGTCCTGGCCATTCCTTGGCTTCCTCTTCCATCTATTTCACGTCCGACGCCAAAGCGCTGATTGTAAACTCGCCCTATGGCGTTCTCGGTTTTGATTTGGTGGCTCGAAGGAAATTTGATGTTTCAGACCACTTTAGAAAAATGAAGACCGGCGCCATCGCGCTGCAAAGTGCGGAGCAGGCCGTGGTCGTCGAAGAAGACAAGGAAAAGCAAAGCAAGTCCCTCGTACTTGGGCTGAAAAACGGCAAGGTTCTTTCCAGTCCTCAATTCACCGCGGAGCGCGTTCATCTCGCTTGCAATCCGCGATACCTCATTCTCAACAGCTTTGAATCCGGCACTCCCAGCGCTGCCGCCTTCGATCTGAGCCAGACTCATCTGCTGGACGTTCCTCCGAATACAAGCATGGATGTGTTCGACGATGTGATGGCCATCTACAACAGCAGCGGATTCGTCGCCCTATACCGAATTGGCGAACGGCAATTGCTCTCCAGCCTGCGCCTGCCGGTCAGCATGCTGCCTGTGCTCTCGGCCGCTTCCGCCACTCCGGATCTGGAACAGCTCGCGCTCTCCGTCGGCGGAGCTGGCGCGATATTTCACATTTCGAACGGACAGCATTCCACCAGCTTCCCCAAATTCACCGCCGTCAATTTTACGAACCAACGGGAAGCAACGCTCCTTTTGGCCGGTACGCGCCGCGATCCCCCGCGCTTGGTGCTCGGCAACCTTTCGAATGGCGAGACTTCTCCAGCCTGGGAAATTCCAAAGGAAGGTGTCCTTCATTCGAACGGCCCCGTGCTTCTGGAATATTCCCTTAAGAAGCAAGGATTCGCGGGCCCCTGGGATCTCGATGTACCTATTGCACAGATTCCTTTCCGCCTTCGCGCGCTCGACCCCGCCACCGCAAAGGAATTGTGGAAACG
>WNFG01000243.1_pt1 | contig 47388 bp, 41 predicted proteins | sample 5400431 | NCBI WGS metagenome assembly WNFG01 (sample SAMN13153346, study PRJNA577476) | soil metagenome | isolation source: 120 cm saprolite under Douglas fir tree site 2 hole 3 replicate 2 | place: USA:California | collected 2015-04-18
CGCGATCTCCTTCTGCTTGTCCTGCTGCTTTGCCTGTGGCGACGCGGTCATGCCGATCCACTTTTCCTCGACATGGCCTCAGGCGCCGGCCGTGAATTTGCGCAGCGCCGCCACCAGCTCCCGCGGCGCCTGATCGGCCACGTCGTGCTGGGAATCGACCGTCGCCCATTCGATGCCGGGGTAATCGCGGCTGATGCGCGCGACGGCGTCGGGCGTGTAGCGATCCGAGCGCAGCCCGCGCACGATCATGATCGGGCACTTGATCGCGGCGAGGTCCTGCCAGACGTCGCGGCTCGCCCGCTGCGGCAGGTCGGCGCCTTCGCCCCGCGGCTTCGAGTTCTGAAAGTCGGGATCGCGCTTGAGCATGTAGCGCCCATGTTGGCGTCGACCGAGTAGTCCTTGCTCGGGCTCCAGCCGGATTCGCCGAAGCCGCGCTTGTCGAAGCTCGCGACCTCGCGGTCGGCGGCGAGCGCCTCCGCGACCCCGATCCAGTCGAAGGAATCGAAATAATTGGCGCCGTGCATGAGCAGGACGGGCGTGCGTCCGGGCATGCCGAAGGCGCGGTAGAAGATCGACACGTCGCCGGAATTCACCCGTCCGTCGCGCTGCATGGTTCGTCTCCTCGGCTCGAGCCCGTCCGCTGCGGCCTGCGGCGGCAAGCATAGCACAGGCGCGGCGATGATGCGGGCAACGACCCCGGGGCTTCGGCGCGGACGTGGCTTCCCGGCGCGCGGGATGCAAATATGGCGGCGAATCGCGAAGCTTCGGAACCTTCGCGGCATGGAGCCTCGACGATGGAATCGCTGCCCGACCGCCTGCCCCTGGTCATCGGCGTCACCGGACATCGCGACCTGCGCGACGAGGACGTGCCGCGGCTGGAGCGGGAAATCGCCGGCATCATCGCCCGATTGCGCCGCGACTATCTCGACGCCGAGACGCCGATCGTCGTGCTGTCCGCGCTTGCCGAGGGGGCCGACCGGTTGGTGGCCCGGGTCGCGCTCGCGCACGGGGCGTATCTGATCGCGCCGCTGCCGCTGCCGCTCGAGGAATATCGGTGCGACTTCGAGCCCGGGCTGAAGCCCGGCAACGTCGCCGAGTTCGATGCGCTGCTGGCGCGGGCGATCGCCGCGCCGGTGATGCCGCTGCGCGCCGCCTCGCTCGAGGCGCTGCGCGCGGACCGCGGCGAGCGCGCCGAGCAATATCGCGCGGTCGGCATCTTCATCACCCAGCACTGCCATGTCCTGCTCGCGCTCTGGGACGGCGACGGCAAGGACATGGCCGCGGGCGGAACCGCCGAGGTGGTGGCGTTCAAGCGCGACGGCATCCCGCTCATGGTCGGCGGCTCGCCGCGCGCGAGCCTCGACGCATCGGAGGTCGGGCCGGTGATCGAGATCGCCACCCCGCGCATGAAGGAGCGCAATGCGGCGAAGGAGGTCGCCGTCGGGCGCTGGGGGCGCGACCTCGTCAAGCGTCATCGCGGCGGGATCGTGCGGCGGAGCTGGCGCCGGGCCGCGGCCTTCCTCGCCCGCACCCTCCACCGCGAGGCCAAGGACGAGCGCGCGACGCTGCCGGTCGCGGTCCGGCGCGAGCTCGACGCCTGGCAGTCGTTCGAGACGCTGATCGATCTCACCCGCACCTTCAATCGCGAGGCGGCGGCGCTGGCGGCGTCGGCCGACGGGGCGGCGCGCCGGGCGCACGGCCTCGACGCTCTCTTCACCGATCCCGCCGGCGTCACCGACCTCGAGGCGAAGGCCTCCGCAATGAAGCGGGCTCCGCTCTGGTGCCGGCTCTACGCGGTCGCCGACGCGCTCGCCCAGGAGCGGCAGAAGCAATTCCAGTGGGACTGGAGACTGCTGTTCTTCTTCGGCTTCGTCGCGTTCTTCTGCTTCGCGATGTTCACCCATGCCGGATACGTCACCAACTTGTTCCTCGGCGGCTATTTCGTCACCTTCCTGGTGCTGCTCGTGCTGTTCGCGCGCGCCACGCTGGGGCAGCACCAGGAGCGATACCTCGACTACCGGGCGCTGGCCGAAGCGCTGCGGGTCGCCGTCTATTGGAAGCTCATCGGCATCGGCTCGCGCCACGCCGACGCCAAGACGGGCGATGGCCGCGCGGCGACGGTCGACGCCGGTCCGGTCGGCGACGTCGCCGCCGCCTATCCGATCAAGCAGCCGAACGAGCTCGCCTGGGTGAAGATCTGCCTGCGGACGATCGAGCGCCTCGACCGGCCCGATGACGCCTCGCCCGGCAGAATCGATCCGCGCGGGCACGCGCTCGCCCGCCGGTTCTGGGTGCACGGCCAGTTCGCCTATTTCAAGCGGCAGGGGTTCCGGCACGACAGCCTGGCCGAGACCATCGAGACGCATTCCGCCATCCTGCTGGTGCTGTCGCCGTTCGTTTTCGTTCCGCTCCTGTTCTTCCACGTCCTGCGCGATTGGCCGGAGCTCGAGCACATGGTCCTCATCGTGGTCGGCCTCCTACCGGGCATCGCGGCGGCCTGGGCCGGATATGCCGAGCGGCTCGCGTTCAAGGCGCAGGCGCGGCAATACGACCGCATGCGCGCGCTGTTCGAACGCGCCTACGACCTGCTGCCGCAGGCGATCGACGAGGAAACGGCGGCGCACGCCCGCGCGCTCTACCTCGAGCTCGGCACCGAGGCGATGCGGGAGAACGCGGAGTGGGTGGCGATCTACCGCCAGCGCCCGATCCAGCCGCCGCAATGACCGGGAACGGCGGCGTTTTTCCGCCCAAATCTTGGGGCAATAGGTGAATTCGGGAGCGTGAATGCTGGGGGCGAAGCGATTCGCCGGGGCACTGGGGACAAACAGCTTTGACACGACGACATCGGTCAGCACTCGTTGCTGCGCTCGCTTGCGCGAGCTTGCTCGCGGGTAGCCATTTCGTGGCGGCCCGGACCGCGAAAACGCCGCACACGGCGACGGCAAAAGCCGCGGACAAGGCCACGCGGGGCGGCAAGCACGCGGCGGCCAAGTCGAGGGACAAGAAATCCCACAAGACGGCGGAAGCTGCCGCCCACAAGGACTCGCCGCCGGCGCCGACGGTACCGCCGCCGCTCGAGACCTCCGACCCCGATGTCGCGCTGGTCAGGACGGCAATCGACGGCCTGCGCAAAGGCGGCGCGAGCAAGGCGACCGGAATCGAGGCCACGATCGCGGACCCGGCAGCGCGCAAGCTCGTCGAATGGATCATCTTGCGCAGCGACGGCAACGGCGTCGGCAGCGCGCGCTACATGGCCTTCATCGCCGCCAATCCGGGCTGGCCGAGCCTCGCATTGTTCCGCCGCCGCGCCGAGGCGATGCTCTGGAACGAGCATCCCAAGCCGGCGCAGGTGCTCGCCTTCTTCAAGGAATCGCCGCCGCAATCGGGCATGGGCCGCTTGGTCCTGGCGCGCGCGCTGCTGGCGCAGGGCGACACCGATCGCGGCAGCGCGCTCCTGCGCGAGGCGTGGCGCTACGATGCACTGTCCGCCGACGTCGAGAAGCAGGTGCTCGGGAGCTACTCCGAGCTCCTGAGCCGCGTCGACCACAAGGCGCGCATGGAGAAGAGGCTGTTCGCCGCCGACAACGAGGCCGCGCTGCGGGCGGCGCACCGGCTCGGGAGCGCCGACCTCGCCATCGCGCGCGTGCGCATCGCGCTGCATGGAAAGAGTGCAACTAGCGGAAAGAGTGGAAATAGTGGAAAGAGCGCGAAGCGCGGCAAGGGCGGCAAGGATAGTAAGGATAGTAGTGTCGCCAAGCTGCTCAAGGACGTGCCGGAGGAAGCACACCAGGATCCCGGCTTCCTGTTCGCGTATGCGCATGTTCTGCGCCACGAGAACAAGATCGCCGAGGCGGCGCGGGTGATCCTGTCCGCCCCCCGCGATCCCGTCGAGATCGGCGATCCGGAGGAATGGTGGGTGGAGCGCCGGATCCTGGCGCGCAAGCTCATCGATATCGGCGATGCCCGCTCCGCGTACCTGCTGATGCGCGACGCTGCCGAGCCGATCAAGGAAAACTCCCGGGTCGAGCGTCTTTTCATGGCCGGCTGGATCGCGCTGCGGTTCCTCGATGACCCGGCCACGGCGGCGACGCACTTCGCCCGCATCCCGGAAGTGAGCAACCATCCGACCTCGCTCGGGCGTGCCCATTACTGGCTGGGACGCACGGCGGAAGCCGCGCACCAGCCGGATCTGGCGCGCGCCGAGTACCGGGCGGCGGCGTATTCCTCCGCCGCCTATTATGGGCAGCTCGCTCGCGCGCGGCTCGGGCTCGAGGCGCTCGCGCTGGCGGGCCCGCCGCCGACGCCGGACAAGCAGGCCGCTCCGGAACCGTTCGAGCTCGTCCGCGCGCTCGAGATCCTCTACACGCTCAGGGAGCAATCCCTGGTGATCCCGCTGATGGCCGATGCCGGCGGCGGGGTCGACGACGTCGGTACGCTGTCGGCGCTCGGCGAGCTGTCGGAGCAGCAGCAGGACGCGCGCGGCATGCTCCACCTCGGCAAGGCCGCCTTGGCGCGCGGCTTGCCGCTCGACTACTACGCGTTTCCGACCGTCGGCGTGCCGCGCTATTCGCCGATCGCCCCGGAAATCGGCAATGCGGTGCTGTTCGCCATCATCCGTCAGGAGAGCATGTTCAATCCGGCCGACTGGTCGGCCGCCCAGGCGATGGGGCTGATGCAGGTGACGCCGTCGGCCGGGCAGGACACCTGCAAGCGCTTCAGCTGCAAGTACGACGTCAAGCGCCTCAAGAACGACTCGCCCTACAACCTGCAACTCGGCGCCGCCGAGCTCGCCGGTCTGTTCCAGGACTACCGCGGCAACTACATCCTGACGTTCGCGGCCTACAATGCCGGGCGCGGGCGCGTGACCGAGTGGATCGAGCGGTTCGGCGATCCGCGCGACCCCAAGGTCGATCCGATCGACTGGGTCGAGCGCATTCCGTTCATGGAAACGCGCAACTACGTGCAGCGCGTGATGGAGAACATGCAGGTCTATCGCACGCGCTTCGGCGACAACGCGCCGCTCATCGTCGAGAGCGACCTGCGCCGCGGCGCTGCGGCGAACTAACCGACCGGCCGACCGAAGCCCATTCTCTACGGAGTCACCGCCTGCTGCCTGACGGCGCTTCGGCATGGGGCTCGGTGAAGGCGGAAATCAAGCGGCCTTGTCCCGATCGTTGCCCAGGATGTGCTCGGGGCGCACCTGCTTCTCGGCCGCGACCTGGGCGATGGCGTAGATGTCGTCGACGATCGCGGGATCGTCCATGCAGCGGTAGCGCTCGACGTCGCGCTGGGCGATCTTCAAGCCGAGCCTCTCGTCGAGCCACTCGGCCTCGAGCCGCACGTCGTAGCGCAGGAACCGGAACAGCTTGCCGCCCGGCGGACCGTCGTCCTTCAGCGTGCCGATCTCCGAGTTGATGACCCATGGCATCGGACATTCGCCCAGCCACTGCATCTGGGCGAGGATCAGCATTTCGGCATCCGTCATCAGCGACATCAGCGCGTGATAGGCGAGCTGCGCGAAGCGCGTGAAGCCGAGATCCTGGTAATTGAGGCGCGGGCGATGGGTGCCGGTGCCGATCGACACGAAGCAGAGGTTCTCCGGGCCCGGCGTCCAGCACAGACCGAACGGCTTGAGCGAGATCATCTGCAACAGCGCGAACGACGGGTTGTTGTGCGGCGTCACGCCGCCGTCGATGAACAGGCCATAGTCGGTGGTGTCCGCCACGGCTTTCGGCCGCAGGCCGGCCCGCTCCAGCACGGCCTGCAGGAATCGCGCGAGGAAGGGATTTTGCAGCGGCGCCGCGGTCGACTGCGGCAGCGCTTCCTTGCGGCGATTGATCGGCAAGAGCTCGGGGTCGAAAAAGTGCGGCGCCGCCGTGCTGGCGCGGACCAGGTTCGCCAGCCGGTAGTCCTTGTTGCCGTCGTGCCCGGGGCCGTCGTTCCAATAGGGCGCGGCCGGATTGTTGGCGAGGATCCAGGGACTGCCGGTGTCGATGCGCTTGGTCACGACGCACAGCCCGGTCACCAGCTTGTCGCTTTGCAGATCGAGATCGCCGACGATCTTCTCGATTTCCCCGCGCAGCCCGCGCACGTCGAACTTGGCGCGCAGGACGGGAATCGACCACTTTTGCCGCTTGAAGGCGAGCGGAGCGAGCTCGGTATAGAGCTTCTTCACCTGCGCGGCCGTGAAACCGAGCGCGAGCGCGCCGGCGATGATCGAGCCGGTCGAGGTGCCGCCGACGAGATGGAAACAGTCGCCGAGCCGGACCGGCCGGCCGCGATGCTGCGACAGCAAGGCCTCGATCCGCTCCAGGAAGGCGACGGTGATCGCGCCGCGCACGCCGCCGCCGTCGAGCGACAGCACCCGCTTCGGGCCGGGGCCGAACAGCTGGTAGTCGCGCGCGCAGGCGTAGTCGTCGGTCATCGCGGGACTAATGCCCGGCGGCGCCGGCGGCCTTGCGCACCGCCGTCGCGGTCGCCGGGAAATACTCGGCGAGCCAGCCGCGCAGCAGGTCCCAGACGCGGGCATTGCCCTCGGCGAACATGAAATGATCGGCGTCGCTGATCAGGTGCAGCTCGGCCGGCTGGCCGGCGCGCTTGAACAGCTCGATCGACTGCTCGGTCGGCGTCACCGAATCGTTGGCGGCGTGCAGCAGCAACAGCGGCCGCGGCGCGATTTTTCCGACCACGTCGTCGGCGCGGAAATCGAACATGCTCTGCGCGGTTTCGGCGGGGAATTCCTGCACCGAATTGCCGGCGAGGTTTTTGCGCAGATGGGGCGGGATCGGCACGATGTCGTAACGGGGAACCATCAGCGATCGGCCGGTGCGGGCCCGGTGCTCGCGGCCCTTCGCGAGCATCGCGGTGAAGCGTTCCCATTCCTGCGGGCTCTTGTGCTGGCCGCGGAACTTGCGCTCGCCGTCGCCCCATCCGCCGTTGGAGATGACGGCGGCGAGACGCGCATCGACGCCGCCGGCATAGACGGCGACGGCGCCGCCGAAGCTCGATCCGGTGGCGCCGATGCGGTCGGGGTCGACCGCGGGATGCTCGGCGAGAAAGCTCAGCGCGTTGCGGGTATCCTCGACCTGCTCCAGGCAGATGACGCGGCCGAACTCGCCTTCGCTCTCGCCGCAACCGCGCATGTCGAAGCGCAGCACCACGTAGCCGAGGTCGCAAAGCACCTTGGTCGGCTGCATCGTGTTCGAGGAGGTCTTGTTGCTGCCGAAGCCGTGCAGCACCAGGAAGGCGGCGCGCCGCTCGGAGGGCCGCAGCCCGCTCGGGACGTGCACCACGCCGGAGATCTCGAGACCGGCGGACGAAAAGGTGACGGCTTGTTCGGTCATCGGCAGGGGCTCCGTCGTGGGCTCAATCGGGGGACTTTATCCGGCGGCCGTAGGTTGGGTCGAGCCCTTGCGAGACCCAACATCTCCGACTGCCTCGCGACGTTGGGTCTCCCCCGGGTCAAGAGCCCGGGGTCGACCCAACCTACGGCCTCTCCGTTACCCGCCTTGCGGCTTGCCGAGACCGAGCTCGCTCCAGCGGGCATAGGCCTTGTCGACATCGTCCTTGCCCGGCCAGACCGTCGGCGGGAAGCGGGCGCCGCCCAATTCCGGATCGGGGTCGTAGTCGAGATTGACGGTGGCGTCGATCAGCACCCGGTTCCATTTGCCGGTGCCGAACAGGTCGGGATTGCGGTCGCGCCGGCGGGTCGAGGGGTCGAGCCCGGCGCCGAAGGTCGCCGGCATGATGACGATGTCGTTCTCGCCGGCGTTGACCCGGTGCGCGATCGCCCAGTCGACCGCGGCGTAATCGTGGATGTCGATATCGTCGTCGACCACGGTGACGTGCTTGTAGCGCACGTGGGCGGCCGACGAGCCCCACAGCGCGTTGGCGGCCTGCTTGGCCTGCCCGCGATAGCTCTGCTTCATCCGGATCAGCACGTTGATGCCGGTCTGCACCGGCGGGCACCAGACGTCGGTGATCCCCGGCACGCCGGCGCGGTCGAGCACGTTCCAGGCGGTGGCGGCGCGCATGATCGAGGAGCACACGCCGTTCTCCGAATAGCTGCCGGGCAGCGAGCCTTCGATCGTGCCGCGCAGGATCGGGTCGTTGCGATGGGTGACGGCGGTGACGCGGATGGCCGGCTTGGGCGAACGGTCGCCGGCGAGATAGCCGGTGAACTCGGCATAGGGGCCTTCCATCACGTAGCTCTCGGGATCGAGGCCGAGATAGCCCTCGATCACGATCTCCGCCGCCGCCGGCACATGGAGGTCGACGGTCTCGCATTTGACGAGCTCGACCGGTGCGCCGCGGATGGCGCCCATCACGTCGTATTCGCACATGCCCTTGGGCACCGGCGATCCGCCGGTGAAGCCGAGCGACGGCTCCCAGCCGATCGCCACCGCGATCGGCATTTCCGCACTGCCGCCGTTCTTCCAGGCAGTGAAATGGTGTCCGATGTGCTGGGCGCGCCACATCAGGATCGGGATGCGGTCGCGGCCGGCGACCATGCCGCGGTAGATGCCGACGTTCATGATTCCGGTCTCGGGATCCTTGGTGACGCAGCCGCCATAGGTGAGGAGATAGCGGCCGCCGTCGAGCCGGTTCCAATAGGGGGTGGGAAACTCAAAGAGATCAATGTCCTTACCGGTGAGGATGTTCTCCTTCACCGGGCCGGTCGCCACGATTTTCGGCGGGACGCTGCCGGTGAGGATGCTGCGGCCGATCTTCACCAATTCGCGCGGATGGGTATCCGGTGGCAGCCCCAGCATCATGGCGATGCGCCGGTAACTGTTGAGCGCGGAGCCGAAGACGCGGCGGCAGCGGCTCTCCGGCTTGTTGTAGTCCTTGATGTTGCCGAACAGCAGCGCCTTGCCGGTTCCCGGTCCCTGCGCCAGGCGCATGATGGTGCCGAGCTCGATGTTCCAGTCGACCTCGGCGGCGATCTCGTGGAGCTCGCCGTGCGCCCTGAGCGCCGCGATCCAGCCGCGCAGGTCGCCGAAGGCCGTGGGCTTGCGCTCGACCGACATATCTTCTTTCCAATCCTTCCGCCGTCATCGCCCGCGAAGGCGGGCGATCCAGTATGCTCGGAGCTGCGTAGTAGAAACAATGTGCCGGCATCGCATTGTGGTGCTTACTGGATGCCCGCTTGCGCGGGCATGACGGCGGCGTGTTTGACGTCGATCTCGGATCATCACTTGACGAATCGCTCCGCCGGCGGCGCGATCTCGGTGACGAGGTCGCGAACGAGCGGCTTGTTGGACAACGGCGCCAACGTCATCTCGCGCGCCTCGAGGCGCGCGGTGCAGGCATAGACCGTCTTGCCGTCGAGCTCCATCAGGCACTCCTTGCAGGCATTGGCATTGATGCAGGAGAAGCGGATCGCGAGCGAGGGATCGCGGTTCGCCCGGATCCAGCGCAGACCGTCGAGCACGGACTGGCCGGGCTCGAACGGGACGTCGTAGCTCTCCCACCGCCCGGCGCCGGTGGTTTCGCCGCGCCGCACCTTGAGGCGCGCGACGGTGCTCATTGCGCGGCCGCCGCGGTGGCGGCGGGCACCGCCGCGAGCGCGAGACCACCGGCGCCGAGCCGCGCCACCTGGTTCACCCGCCATTCCGGCAGCATGCCGGGGAAATCCTCGCGCTGGTGGGCGCCGCGGCTCTCGCCGCGCGCGAGCGCCGCCATGGCGACGGTGCGCGCCACCGTGAGCATGTTGCGCAGGTCGAACCATTCGAGGAAGCGCAGGTCGAAGGCGCGGTCGCCGATCGGCGCTTCGCCGAGCGCGCCGATCATCTCGCCGATCGAGTCGAGCGCGCGCTCGAGCTTCGCCGCGGTCCGGAACGGGCCGACGTCGTCCGCCATGGTGGCCTGCAGCCGTTGAACCATCGCCGCGGTGTTGAGGTCGTTGCGATCGGTGCGGCGGCCGACGAGCTCGAGCGCGGCCCGCGCCGCCTGCGGGCGGAACGCCGGCGCGCCAGCGCGCCTCGCATAGCCGGCCGCGCTCGCGCCGGCGCGGCGGCCGAACACCAGCGCCTCGGTGATGGCATTGCCGGACAGCCGGTTGGCGCCGTTGGCGCCGCCCACCGCCTCGCCGGCCGCGAACAGGCCCGGCAGCTCGGTCGCCATGCGCGCGTCGGCCTTGACCCCGCCCATGTGGTAATGGGCGATCGGCGCGACCTCGACCGGCATCCTGGTGAGGTCGATGTCGTTTCGCGCCAGCCGATCGATCACCGGGCCAAAGGCGCGGCGCAGCTCGGCCTCCGAGCAGTGCCGGAAGCTCAGATAGGCGCCGCCGTGCGGCGAGCCGCGTCCGGCCTCGACCTCCTTGACGATGGCGTAGGTGGCGAGGTCGCGGGTGATGACGTAGCGCCCGTCCTCGCTGACGCCGTAGCGCGCGGCGAATTCCTCGCCCTCGCTGTTGATGAGCCGCCCGCCGAGCTTGTAGCGGAACGGATCCCACATGATCGGATCCATGCCGATGAGCCGCGGCGCGAGATGCCCGATCGGGAAGAACTGCACGAACTCCATGTCGACGAGCGGCGCGCCCGCGCGCAGCGCCAGGGCATAGCCGTCGCCGCCCATGTTGGCGGAGGCGCTGTTGCGGCGGTAGAGCCGGGTGAGCCCGCCGGTGGCGATGATCGTCGCCTTCGCCGCGATGGTGACCGGGGCGCCGGTCGGCAGGTGCACGGCTGCGGCGCCGGCAACCTCGCCGTCGACGCGCACGAGATCGACGACCAGGAGGTCGCCGGCCTTGCGGATGCTCTTGGTGCGCGTCACCACGCCGCGCAGCGTCTTCGAGACGGCGGGGCCGGTGTTGAGGAAGTCGACATAGACGCAGCGCGGGCGGTCGTGGCCGGGCGCGAACGCCTGGGCGATGCGGCCGTCGTTGCGCGCCCAGCCGATGCCCCAGCCGTCGAGCTCGCCGATGCAGTCGGCGGCTTCCTCGCACAGGAGCCGCGCCAGCGGCTCGTCGCAGAGGCCGCGGCCGGCCTCGAGCGTGTCGTCGTAATGGTGGCTCCAATGGTCCGGCGTCTCCGAGCCGAGCGCGACCGCGACCGTCATCTGCGCCATCACGGTGGCGCCGCCGCGCCCGATCAGGCTGCGGTCGAGGAGGAACACGCGCACGCCCGCGCGCGCGGCCGCGATCGCCGCGTACATGCCGGCGCCGCCCGATCCGATGACCAGGACGTCGGTGTCGACGTGCATGGGGTCGATGCGCATTCACGTCCTGGTCGGACTTGTTGTTCCGGCCATCCACGGCTTTGTTGCCGCCACTAAGGTAAAGGCATGCTTGCCCGGGGCAAGGCTGCTACCTCTCTCGGCGCAATGCGAGACCGACGGGTCCCGCACTTATGCCACGGCGCGCGGGTCGCGTTTGCGGCGCGGTGCGGCAGTCCCAAGTTCCTCGAGACGGACCGGGGGGCGGTCCGGAAACCGGGCGATCAGCTCCAGCTCCGCACCCATGGCCTTGAGGACGCTGCGCAGCGTCGAGATGTACATGTCGCTCCGCGTCTCGAGCTTGGAGACCGCGTCCTGCCCGACCTTGAGGCGCTTTGCGATCGCCGCCTGCGTTTTGCCGATGGCCTTGCGAAGGTCCTGCAGCGACATCTCCTCGGCAATGAGCTCCCGCGCACGCGCCTCGATCTTCGCCCGCTCGCCCGCGGGAAGAGTGGCGACGACTTCATCCAGCGTCCGCGGCATCGATCACCTCACTTTCAATATGCCTAAGGCGGCATATGCCGTCAAGGGCATGCACCGCCTCGCCGCTAGCTGCCGGCCTTGCGCTTGCGGGCGGCGATCTTCACCGCGTTGACGATCTCGGGATAGGCGGCACATCGACAGAGATTGCCGGAGAGATAATGCCTGATCTGATCGTCGTCGGGGTCGGGGTAGCGGTCGAGCAGCTGCGTCGTCATCAGCACGAAGCCCGGGGTGCAATAGCCGCATTGGAAGGCGCCGGCCTCGATGAAGGCCTCCTGCACCGGGCTCAAGGCGTCTCCGCTCGCGAGATGCTCGACCGTCACAACCTCGGCGCCGTCGACGAAGGCCGCGAGATAGAGGCAGCCGGAGACGGCGGTGCCGTCGACCAGCACGGTGCAGCAGCCGCACATGCCCTGCCCGCAGCTCTCGCGCGCGCCCATCAGATTGAACTCGCGCTGCAGCAGCTCGACCAGATTGTGATGCGGCTCGATCGCGGCCGCGACCTTGTCGCCGTTGAGGGTGAAATTGATCGTGCGCGTCATCATCGGTCACCGGATCATTCGACGGCGAGCGGCTGCTCGGCCTTGGCGCGCAGCGCGCGGAACACGGCCTCGGGTGTGAGCGGCAGCTCGGTGAGACGCACGCCGCAGGCGTCCTCGATGGCGTTGGCGATCGCCGGCGACACGCAGAAGGTCGCGGTCTCGCCGACGCCCTTGGCGCCGAACGGCCCGTTCGACTGGTCGGCGCCGACCGCCTCGTTCTCCATGACCATCGGGACGTCGAGCATGCTCGGGATCTTGTAGTCGGCGAGCGAGGCGTTGGTCACCTGGCCGGCGTCGATCTGCATCTTCTCGAACATGGTGAAGCCGAGCTGCATCAGCGTTCCGCCGGAAATCTGGGTCTCGACGATCTTCGGATTGACCGGCTTGCCGCAGTCGACGACGTTGATCAGTCGCGCGATCCGCACCGCCCCGGTCTCGGTGTCGACCTCGACCTCGGCGCCGGCGGCCGCGCACATCCAGAACGGCGTGACGTTCGAGGTGAGCCCGGTCGCGGGATCGGGCGGCACGTAGTCCGGCTTGTAGATGCCGGTGCCGACGATGGTGCCGGCCTGCATGCCGTATTTCTTCCTGAACAGCTCGGGCAGCGGAATGTTGCTGCCCTCGGGCTCGCCGACCTCGCGCGCCAGCGCCTTGATCCTGGCGCGCGCGTCCTCGGCCGCGAGCTTGACCGCGTGACCCATGTGGAACAGCGAGCGCGAGCCGAGCGTGCCCATGTCGTAGGGCGTGACGTCGGTGTCGCGCGGCACGATTTTGACGCTCTCGGCCGCGACGTCGAGCACCTCGCCGACGATCTGCGCCATGGCGGTGTCGGAGCCCTGGCCCATGTCGACCGTGCCGCAATGCAGCGTGATGCTGCCGTCGGCGGCGACGATGACGTTGGCGACCGAGGTGGTCGGCGAGATCACCGCCTTGATCGCGACCGCCACCCCGCGCCCGCGGCGCAGCGTGCCGGTGCCGCGGTCGAGCGGCTTGCCCCAGTCGAGCCGCTCGGCCACGCGCGCGAGCGCGCGCTCGTGCTTGGCGTTCTCGATGATCTGGCCGGTGGCGTGCGGCCGGCCCTCGCGCAGGATGTTCTTGCGGCGGAACTCGATCGGGTCGAGCTCGAGCGCGCGCGCGATCATGTCGGTGTGGCTCTCGTAGGCCCACACCAGCTGCGGGATGCCGAAGCCGCGCAGCGCCCCCGCCGGCGGCAGATTGGTATAGAGCGCGTAGGAATCGATCGAGACGTTGTCGATGTCGTAGGGACCCGAGGCGGTGAAGCCCGACTTCTGCGTCACCCGCGGCCCGATGTCGGCATAGGCGCCGCCGTTCCAATAGACCTCGCATTTGCGAGCGGTGATGCGGCCGTCCTTGTCGACGCCGGTCTTGATGCGGAACGTGCTGGGGTGCTTGGTGATGGTGTAGAACTGCTCCTCCATGGTGAGCGCGACCTTGACTGGTCGCCGCGCGATCATGGAGAGCGCGGTGACCAGCGCCTCGAGCTTGATGTAGAGCTTGCCGCCGAAGCCGCCGCCCAGATAGGGCACCTTGATGCGCACCCGGTTCTCCGGCCAGCCGAGCAGGCGCGCGATCTCGGTGCGCACGAACGAGGGCCCCTGGGCGGCGCTGTAGATCGTCACCCCGGTTTCTTTCCAATCCGCGATCGACGCGAACGGCTCGAGCGCGAGATGCAGGCACTTCTGGGTGCGGAAGGTGTGCTCGAACACGTGGGCGGCCGCGGCGAAGGCCTTGTCGACGTCGCCACGCCGAAGCTTGTAATCGAGCGCGACGTTGGTGCCCTTGCGGCCTTTGAGATGCTTGAGATCGGCGAAGGTGCCGGCGGGTTTGAGCTCGTCGTGCACCAGCGTCTTGTTCCGCGCGGCCTCGATCTCGTCGAACACCGCCGGCAGCTCCTCGTAGTCGGCGACGATGAGCTGCGCCGCCTCCTCGGCGACATGCGGATCGGCGGCGAGCACGACCGCGACCGGCTCGCCGACATAGTGCACCTTGTCGATGGCGAGGATCGGCTGGTCGTGGAATGCGGGGCCGTAATAGGGCTGCGGGATGACCTTGCGGACGTCCTGCGAGGTGACGACCCGGTGGACGCCCGGCAGCGCTCGCGCCGCGCTCGCGTCGATCGATTTGATGCGGGCGTGGGCGACCGTGCTGCGGAAGATCTTGCCGTGCAGCATGCCGGGGAGCCGCATGGTGTGGGTATATTCGGCGCGTCCGGTCACCTTCTCGCGCGCCTCGAGCCGCGGCAGCGAGCGCCCGACCTGCGCGCCGACCTTGGCGCCGATTTGGCCGCCTGCAGTGGTCGCCATCAGTGGGTTGCTCCATCGAGCGCCTGGCGCGCCGCGCGCGCGACATAGACACGGACGAGCTCGCGCTTGTAGGCCGCGGAGCCGCGCACGTCGGAGATGCACTGCGCTTCTGCGGCCGCGGCGTCGCCGGCGCGCGCCAGAACCTTGGCGTCGACGCTCGCCCCCGCCAGCGCCCGTTCCGCCGCCGGCAGGCGGACGGCCTTCTCGGTCGCGGCGCTGATGACGACGCGCGCCGACTTGACCGCCGAGCCTTCGGTTTCGAGGGCGACGGCGACGCCGAGCGCCGGCCAGTCCTCGGCCGAGCCGGTGGTGACCTTCAGATAGGCGGCGCGCGATCTACCCTGCGCCGGAATTTTCAGCTCCGAGATCAGCTCGTTCCCCGCCAGCACCGTCTCGAAATAGCCGGCGAACAAATGCTCGACCGCGATCGTGCGCTCGCCCCCGGGCCCGCTGACCAGGACCTCCGCCCCGAGCGCGATCAGCACCGGCGGCAGGTCCATGTGCGGGTCGCCGTGCGCGAGATTGCCGCCGACGGTCGCGACATTGCGCACCCGAATGTTCGAGAGCCGCCGCATCGCGCGCGCAATCACCGGCGCCGCGCGCGCCACCTCGGGCGAGCGCTCGACCGCGGCGAGCGGCGTCATGGCGCCGATCGCGAGCGCGCCGTCCGGCGCCGCCGCGATGCGCGAATATTGTTCCCCGAGCTTGCGCAGGCTGACGAGCCGCGTCGGCCGGAACACGCCGGCCTTCATCATCAGCATCAGCGCGGTGCCGCCGGCGATCGGCCGCACCGAGGTATCCTCGGCATCGAGCAGCCCGATCGCCTCGCGCAAAGTGGCGGGTTCAACGAGCTCGAACGGAGTCATCCGGCAGCCTCCGGCGTGGGCGCCGCGAACGCCGCGCGCATGCGTTCGGCGAATTGCCGCTCCATCTCCTTGGCCTTGGCGCGCAGCACCGGCTGGCCGAGGCTGCCGAGCTTGCCGGTCAGCGCCGCATCGATCTCGTAGCTCACCCTGGTTCCCCCATCGTCCTGCGCGAGCCGGGTGACCGAGGTCGCGGTCAGCCGCCCGACGATCCCGCGCGGCGTGCCTTCGATCCTGGCCTCGATCTCGCGCGGCGGCTGCGCCCGCACCACCTCGACCGTGACGTTGAACTTGAACTTCAGATACGCGACCTTGGTCTCCAGCACCGCGGTGTAATGATCGGAATCGATCTCATTGAGCTCCTGGACGCCTTCGACGCAGGAAGCAAAGAAGCGGGCATCGCGCACCTTTGCGTAGACCGCCTCGGGCGGCGCGCCGATCATGATGTCGCCGGTGAATTTCATGGTCTCACCGGCGCGGACGCCGGCGCGCGCCGACTGGTTTTCGGGCCTGGTCTCTGTCTTGCACGCGAACTCCGGAAGAGCGGCCGCAGGGAAGGGGGAGGGGCGGCGGCCGCGGCGGGAATTCTCGCGCATCGACGCGGCAACGTCAAAAGCCGAGGGGGAAGACGGCCGACCGCGGCCGATGGGGGGGCCAAGCCGGCGGCCATAGCAGCGGGGATTGCGGTCCGAGGCGGAAACCTTCGCGGCGAGTAGTATGATTTTACCGAGAAAATTCTCACCGAGTTCCAGGAACCAGTCAGCCCCGCGCGCGTTGGATGTCGGCTTGACGACAGATGCAGGCGACACACAAGACTAACGAGGGATTACGCCATGTGGATTTCGCTCTTTGCCCTGGCTTGTGCGGCGGCGGTTTGTCTGAGTGTCGCAGCCGTCGTGATGCAGCAACCCCGATACCCCCGGCTGTATGGGTAAGCGAGCGCGCGTGGCGGGACTCGCGTAGCGGGCGGCGCCGCGCCGCCCGCTTTGTTTTTGCGCCTTCACGGCGCCCGCGGAGGGGATTTTGCCGGAGGGCGGTAGCCTCCGGGCCGCGGCGGGGCGATTGTCCTTTTGCCCAAATTATCGTCTGTTAGGCGGGCATTGCTGCTCGGCAGCCCCCGCCGGTCGGGGATTGCCGGTACCCGCTTGAAGGAGAGGCCATGTCCTCGTCGCTGCTGATGACGCGGCGCTTCGCGCCGCTGTTCTGGTGCCAGTTCTTCTCCGCATTCAGCGACAATTTCCTCAAGAACTCGCTGGTCTTTCTGATCCTGTTTCATATCGGCGGCGCCGACGCGGAAGCCCTCATCACGCTCGCTGCCGCAGTCTTCATTTCGCCCTATTTCTTCCTGTCCGCGCTCGGCGGCGAGCTCGCCGACCGCTACGACAAGGCCGTGGTGGCGCGCCGCCTCAAATTCTCGGAAATCGGCGCGGCGCTCGTCGCCGTCCTGGGCTTCAGCCTGCATTCGGTGCCGCTCCTGTTCTTCGCCTTGTTCCTGTTCGGCGTGATCGCCTCGCTGTTCGGCCCGATCAAATACGGCATCCTGCCCGACCATCTCGCCCGCTCCGAGCTTCCGGCCGGCAACGCCTTGGTGGAAGGCGCGACCTTCATCGCCATCCTGCTCGGCACCATCGTCGGCGGCATCGCCGCCAAGGACGGCGGCGATCCCGCCCATTTCGCCCTGCTCATGATTGTGTTCGCGTTCTTGTGCTGGGGGGCGAGCCTGCTCATCCCGCGCACTGGCGAGGCGGCGCCGAACCTCGTGGTGAGCAAGAACATCTTGGTCTCGACCGCGGGACTCTTGAAGTTCCTGCGCGAAGATCCGCGATTGTGGTGGGGCGCGGTGGTGACGAGCTGGTTCTGGCTCACCGGCGCGGTCGCGCTCTCGCTGATGCCGCCGCTGGTCAAGAACGTGCTCGGCGGCAACGAGGAGGTGGTGACGACCTGCCTCGCCGTATTCTCGGTCTCGATCGCCATCGGTTCCGGCCTCGCCGCCTGGCTGGCGGCCGGGCGGATCATCCTGCTGCCGACCCTGATCGGCGCCGTGCTCCTGGGGCTGTTCGCGATCGACCTCGGCTGGGCGACCCTCGGCGCTTCTCCGATTGCCGGCCTCTCCGGCTATCTCGCCGTGCTCGGCTCGTTCCGCGGCACGCGCTTTGCGATCGATCTCGCCGGGCTCGCCATCGCCGGCGGCCTGTTCATCGTGCCGACCTTCGCGGCGGTGCAGGCCTGGGCCGGCGCCGACCGCCGCGCGCGGGTGGTGGCCGCCGTCAACGTGCTCAACGCCGCCTTCATGGCGGGGAGCGCCGTGCTCGTGGCGGTCCTGCAGAAGGCCGGAATGACCACGCCGCAGCTGTTCCTGCTGCTCGGCGTCGCCGGCCTCGCGGTGGCGGTCGCGATCGGCCGCACCATGCCGGCGAGCGCGCTCAGCGATCTGCTCTCGATCGTCTATCGCGCGCTGTTCCGGATCGAGGTGAGGGGCATCGACAACCTCAACAATGCCAGCCCCAACGTCATCATCGCGCTCAACCACGTGAGCTTCCTCGACGCCGGTCTGGCGTTGTCGCTGCGCAACCGCAAGCCGATCTTCGCCATCGACGTCGGCATCGCGAAACGATGGTGGGTGCGGCCGTTCGTGAAGCTCACCAACGCGATGCCGCTCGATCCCATGAAGCCGATGGGGGTGCGCGCGCTGATCGAGGCGGTGAGGGCCGGCAACGCCCTGATCATCTTTCCGGAGGGACGCATCACCGTCACCGGCAGCCTGATGAAGGTCTATGACGGCGCCGCCATGATCGCCGACAAGGCCGACGCCGAGATCGTGCCGGTGCGCATCGAGGGCCTGGAGCAGACGCCGTTCAGCCGCCTCTCCCGGACGCAAGTGCGCCGGCGCTGGTTCCCGAAGGTGAAGGTCACCATCCTCGAGCCGGTGAAGCTTGCCTTCGATCCCGCCCTCAAGGGCCGCAAACGCCGGCAGGCGGCGGGCGCCGCGCTCTACGGGATCATGTCCGATCTGGTGTTCCGCACCACCTCGACCGACCGCACGGTGGTCGAGGCCGTGATCCAAGCCGCGCAGACCCACGGCCGCGGCCGCGTCGCCATCGAGGATCCCGTGACCGGGGCGCTCAGCTACAAGCGCCTGCTCACGGCTTCCGCCGTGCTCGGCGCCAAGCTGATGCCGCTCGCCGCGGAAGGCCACGCGCTCGGCGTGATGCTGCCCAACGCCAACGGCGCGGTCGTTACCTTGCTGGGCCTGATGACCGCCGGCCGCGTGCCGGCGATGATCAATTTCACCGCCGGCGCCGCCAATATCCTCGCCGCCTGCAAGGCCGCGCGGATCGATACCATCGTCACCTCGCGCCTCTTCATCGAGAGGGGCAAGCTGACGAACCTCATCGCCGCGGTCGAGAAGGGCGTCAAGATCGTCTATCTCGAGGACGTTCGCGCCGGCATCACGCTCGCCGACAAGATCCGCGGCCTCGCCCACGCCGACAAGCCGCTCGTTGCGCGCAAGCCCGACGACTGGGCCGCCATCCTGTTCACCTCGGGCTCCGAAGGCGTGCCGAAGGGCGTCGTGCTCTCCCACCGCAACATGCTCACGAACGCCGCGCAGGCCGCCGCCCGCATCGATTTCGGCTGCGAGGACAAGGTGTTCAACGTGCTGCCGGTGTTCCACGCCTTCGGATTGACGGTCGGCCTGATCCTGCCGCTGGTCTCCGGGGTGCCCATCTTTCTCTATCCGTCGCCGCTGCACTACCGCACCGTCTCCGAGCTGATCTACGCGGTGAACGCCACCATCATGTTCGGCACCGACACCTTCCTCAACGGCTATGCGCGGGTGGCGCATCCGTACGACTTCCGCTCGTTGCGCTACATCCTCGCCGGCGCGGAGCCGGTGAAGGAGACGACGCGCCGGACCTACATGGAGAAGTTCGGGCTGCGCATCCTGGAAGGCTACGGCGTCACCGAGACCGCGCCGGCGCTGGCCCTCAACACGCCGATGTTCAACAAGTTCGGCACCGTCGGCCGCGTCCTGCCGGGCATGGAAGCGCGGCTCGAAAAGGTCGAGGGCGTCGAGGAAGGCGGGCGGCTCTACGTGCGCGGGCCGAACGTCATGCTCGGCTATCTCAAGGCGGAGAATCCGGGCGTGCTCGAGCCGCCGCCCGAGGGCTGGCACGATACCGGCGACATCGTCGCCATCGACGAGCAGGGCTTCGTCACCATCAAGGGCCGCGCCAAGCGCTTCGCCAAGGTCGGCGGCGAAATGATCTCGCTCGCTGCGGTCGAGGCGCTCGCCGGCGAGCTGTGGCCGAACGCGCTGTCGGCGGTGGTGGCCGTGCCGGACCTGCGCAAGGGCGAGCGGCTCATTCTGGTCACCCAGCAAAAGGGCGCCGCGCGCACCGATTTCATGAGCTTCGCCAAGGGCAAGCATGCCTCCGATCTGATGATCCCGTCGGAGGTCTGGGTGCTCGACAAGCTTCCCCTGCTCGGTACCGGCAAGGTCGACATGGCGGGCGTCGCCAACCTCGTGCAGGAGCGCATCGCGGCCAAGCCGGAAGCGATGGCGCGCGCGATCGGGTAAGGGCCCGCGGCAGCTCCGAGGAATCACCCGCCGCTCGCGCGACCGTCCTCGTCCTCCGTCGCGTCCGGCGAGGCCGGCAGCGCGCGCGACGGCATCCCGATCTTCGCGGCCGCGGGCGTTGCGGAGAGCGCCGGATCGCCGCCGTGCACGGAATAGAGCTTCGGCGCCGCGCGATTGATCTGCAGGTGGAAAATGTCCGGGCGATTGTAATGCCCGGCGAAATCGTGCCGCAGCTTCATCTGCACCGCGAGCTCGAGATTGCATTCGGCATAGAGGATGCCTTCGTCGGCGCCCAGCGGGCCGGCGATGACGCGGCTGTTGGGCGCCACGATCACGCTGCCGCCGCTGCAATCCGGGTTGCGCAAAAATCTCTCCGCCTGCGCGTCGGGCTCGAGCATGCCGATCATGCGCTCGTCGACGGTGCCGCAGGCGGAGATCACGAAGGCCTTGCTCATCTGCGCGAACGCCTGCGAGTCGATCGTCACCCGATGGCGCAGGGGATCGCCGCTCACCGGGAAGTGGTTCGGCCAGCTCATCACGTGGATGCGCGTGCCTTCGGCGGTCAGCGCGAAGACGGCGAGCGGATTGGAGTTCTCGCCGCAGATCAAGCCGCTCATCGGTCCGAATGCGCTGTCGAACGCGCCGAACGTGTCGCCGAATCCGCCCATGTGCACCAGCCGCTCGCCGACCGTCGGCATGATCTTCTGGTGCTTGCCGATCAGCCGGCCGTCGGGGGCGAGATAGATCTGGCTGTTGAACATCGTCCCGGTCGTGTTCGGAATCTTCTCGCAGACGCCGACCACGACATAGGCGTTGGCGTCGCGGGCGGCCGCGCCCAGCGCCTCGGTCTCCGGCCCCGGGATTTCCACCGCATTCTTGAACAGCTCGATCGCCAGCCGATTGGACAGCGCGCCGGTCGCGGCGTGGTGGTGGTACCAGACCGGATGCGCGGGAATGAATCCTTCGGGAAATCCGATCACCCGCGCGCCCTGGCGGCCGGCCTCGCGGATCAGGCGGCAGGCCTTCTCGGTCGATCCCTCGCGATCGAGAAATACCGACGCGGCCTGCACGGCGGCGACCTTCACGGCCGGATAGACGTCACCCAATTCCGCACCCGGTTGGCGAGCGCCGCACGGCAAGGCAACGGAACGGCTATTCCGCCGCCTGGTCCTGCGGCTTCGGGCGTGCGGCCCAGTAGCCGGGCGCCCCTTTCGAGCGCTTGAGCGCGTCATCGGTCTCGAAGCCCGGCGCCATCGACGCGTCGGTGCCGGCGAGGATCTGGTGATGCTCGATATCGAGCGTGCGCAGCCAGCGCTGCTGACCCATGGTCAACGCGACGAAATAGCCGATCTCGACCAATTCCGGCTCGCTGAAATGCCGGTGGAGCCGCGCCCAGAACTCGTCGTCGACCGGCAGATCCCAGGTGATCGCCTCGGCGTAGGACAGCGCCGCCTTCTGCCGCTCGTCGTAGCGGCTCGAGCTCTCGAAATCGATCAGGTCGCGATAATCGTCCTCGACGATGCCCTGCTTCGCCGCCTTGATCGAGCGCTGGTTGCCGCAGAATTCGCACAGCACCGAGCGCGAGACATAGATGCGACAGAGCTCCTTGATGCCGTGGTCGGCGACGCCGTTCTTGAACACGTCGCGCCACGAGTTGGCGAACGACCAGAACACCGCCGGCACGTGGGCGCGGATCGCCTGGCTCTCCGGGCGCGGCGTTCCTTCCCGGGCGCAACGCTCGAACTCGGCGCGCATGGCCTCGTCCTTGACGGTCGCGGGATCGACATAGCTGATCCGTGGCTTCGACATCGCTAATTTCTCCTTATCGTCTCCGCGGGCGCCGCAGTCGACGGGCGCCGACATCTTCCGTTCAGCATGTTCCATCGGCAACGCGCATGTTGCCGCATCGGAACAATGCGATCAACCGCAGGCGCGCATTCTTTACCACGCTGCTTCGTATTCGAGCGAATGTGTATACCAACCATCAAACATGACCATTCAACCAATCTTCAGCATAGGGCAAGAAGCACGGCTTGTTTCACCAAATCCATACCAGCCGCGAATCTATACTGCGCAACGAAGCCGACCAAGAAGGTTCGACAGGGACAAGGATTTCGCCGTGCGCCTGAGCACCGTCGTCATGATCGCCTTTGCCGCGCTGTTCGGCTTGATCGCGGTGTTCCTGGCGCAGGCGTGGCTGAACAGTCAGGCCGAGATGCGCGCGCGCAGCCTCGACGCGCAGAAGAAGCCGATGGCGATCCAGACGATGGTGGTGGCCGCCAAGCCGCTGCGCTACGGAGTCGAGCTCAGCGCGCAGTCGTTGCGCGAAATTCCGTGGCCGGACGGTCCGCTGCCCAACGGCGCCTTCGCCAAGATCGAGGACGTGCTCAAGGGCGGCAAGCGCATCGTCCTCACCGCCATCGAGCCGAACGAGCCCGTGCTGTCGGTCAAGATCACCGGCGCGGGCCAGCGCGCGACGCTGTCCGCGCTGGTGCAGCCGGGCATGAAAGCCGTCACCATCCGGGTCAACGACGTCGAGGGCGTCGCCGGCTTCGTGCTGCCGGGCGATCACGTCGACGTCGCGCTGACGCGGCAGATCGACAAGGACAACGGCTCGACGCAGGTCGTGCTGCAGGACGTCCGCGTGCTCGCCGTCGACCAGGTCGCGGACGAACGCGTCGCTAATCCTGCCGTCGCAAAATCGGTGACGCTCGAGGTCGACACGGTCGGAGCGCAAAAGCTAGGGCTCGCGGGGTCGATCGGGACGCTGTCGCTGCTGCTGCGCAAAGCCGGCGAGACCAGCTCCGAGAAGCCGTTGCGCGTCACGCTCAAGGACCTGTTCAGCGAGATGGTCGGCGAGGTGGGTCGCGGAGGGTCCACCACGATCACGATCAATCGGGGCTCGAGCAAGGGGACGGTGAAGGAAGGCTACAGCGTGCCGGTCGAGACGGAGAACGCGCTCGCATCGGCGGGAGCCAGACCGAGATAGCGGTCGCTCGATGGGGATAAAAGGGCGTCGAACGGGGAGAAGGTTGTGGATCGGGATCATGGGCGTGGTGTCGCGGCTCGGGGGCGGCGATATCGGGACAGGAGCGCGCATGCGGGACGGGGGGCCGGCGGGGGCTGGCTGAATGGGCGCCGGCCCTTCGTCGTGCTCGCCGCCGTCGTCGCGGCGTTGCTCGTTGCGAATGCCGTCGGCGAGGCGCAGGCGCAGCGGCTGCTGACTGTGAGCGGCGCCCGCCGCACCGCCGCGGTGAGCGTCGCGGTCGGCAAGACCGAGGATCTCCGCGTCGACTCGCCGTTCAACGAGATCACCGTCGGCGATTCGGAGGTTGCCGACGTGACCCCGCTCACCGACCGCTCGCTGTCGATCCTCGGCAAGAAGATCGGAACCACGCGGGTGTCGATCTACGGCGAGGAAAAGCGGCTGGTCGGCATTTTCGACGTCGAGGTGTCCTACGACGTGTCGCGGCTCGCCGTCGAGCTCCGCCACATCACCGGCGGCGGCATCCGGGTGGCGTCGGTGAACGGGCGCATCATGCTTTCCGGCATGTCGCCCGACGCCTCGACGCTCGACAAGGCGGTGGTCATCGCCCGCCAGTTCGCGCCGGACATCATCAATGCGGTGCAGGTGATGCAGCCGCAGCAGGTCCTGCTGGAGGTCCGCTTCGTCGAAGCCTCCCGTCAGGCCGGCCGCGAGCTCGGCGTCCAGTGGAACAGCTTCGGCAAGAACACGCTGACCAATATCGGCTCGCAGGTGCCGGCCAACCAGCTGCCGGTCACCCAGCCCTTCGGACCGTTCCAGCAACCCGGCACGCAGCTCGGCGGACAGAACGTGCTGCCGAACCGGATCCCGATCTCGCCGATCGTCGCCGCCGGGGTGCTGTCGGGAACCTCGCCGTTCGGGTTTCTGCTCGGCAGCTTGAGCCGCGGCGCGCTCTCGATCGACGTCGCCATCAATGCGCTCGAGGAGAAAGGCCTCATCCGCAGCCTCGCCGAGCCCAACCTGGTGGCGCTGTCCGGCGACACCGCGAGCTTCCTCGCCGGCGGCGAATACCCGATCCCGGTGCCGGGCTCGCTCGGCACCGTCGGCATCGAATACAAGAAGTACGGCGTCGGCCTCGCCTTCACGCCGACCGTGCTGCGGGACGGACTGATCAACCTCAGAATCGTGCCGGAGGTCAGCGAGCTCGACAAGAGCAACCCGGTGGTGATCGCGGGCTACTCGATTCCGCCGCTGACGGTGCGCACGGCCTCCACCACGGTCGAGCTGCGCGACGGCCAGAGCTTCGTGATCGGCGGCCTGCTGCAGAACAAGAGCACGACCGCGCAGCAGCAGTTGCCCTGGCTCGGCGACGTGCCGGTGCTCGGCGCGCTGTTCCGCAGCGCCCAGTACCAGAAGAACGAGACCGACCTCGCCATCATCGTCACGCCGCGCATCGTGCGGCCGACGCGGCCGGGCGATCCGGTCAGGACGCCGCTCGACAATACCCTGCCGGCCAACGACGCCGACCTGTTCCTGATGGGCAAGAACGAGATCACGCCGGCGGAGGCGCGGCTCGCGGTCGGACACCAGCGGCCGTTCGTGGGCCACATGCTCGACCTGCGCAAGGAGGGTGCCAATGTCGTCGAAGTCAAGAACTGAGCCGCGCCGCAAGGTGCTGGGCGCCCTCGTCGCGCTCGGCGCCGCGCTCGGCGGCTGCTCGGACATCTACTACGATCGCCGCGAGACGATTGCGCTCGGCGCCGACGACCACCTCGCCGCCAACGAGGTCCTCCAGATGGTCGATCCCTGGCCGCGCTACGTCGGCAACAAGAACATCGCGTTCAACGGCCAGCGGATGCAGACGGCGGTGGAATGCTATCGGTACGACAAGGTGACCCCGCCGGCCAACGCCGCCACCACCTCGATCGCGCAGCAGCAGGCGCAGCGGCAGGCGACGGCCGAGTGCCCGGCCCGCAACCTCGCCCCGGCCCAGGGGGCGCCCGCCGCCCCGGTCGCGTACAAATGAGTGCGTGAGCGGACGCCATGAGAATCGGTCGGTCGACGAGCCCGGCGGGCAAGACCCAGGTGGTCGTGCTCACCGCCGATTCCGACTTCGAGCGGCAGGCGCGGGCGACCTTCGGCGCCAGCGACCAGATCGCGCTGCGCGTCGCGTCCGGCTCGCTCGCCGCGCTCAACGGCAGTTTCGACGTCGAAGGCGCCACCGTCGCGGTCGTCGATCTCGACGCCGGCCGCCCGGACGAGATGCGGGCGCTCGAGCAGCTGATGGCGCGGGTCGGCTCCTGGCCGCCGGTGATCGTCGTCACGCAATCCTTCGACGAGAGCGTGGCGCGCACACTCCTCAAGATGCGGGTCGCCGATTTCCTGGTGAAGCCGGTATCCCCGGTCGAGCTGGTGCGCACCTGCGCGCGCGTCGCCGAGGGACCGGCCGCGGCGGAGGCGACCGAGGCCCAAATCTACACGTTCCTGCCGGCAGTCGGCGGCGCCGGCGTGACCACGCTTGCGGTGCAGAGCGCGATGATGCTGCTCAATAGCGGCCAGCGCGGCAAGGCGTCGACCTGCCTCGTCGATCTCGATTTCCAGCACGGCGCCTGCGCCGATTATCTCGATCTCGAGCCGCGCCTCAACATCGGCGAGATCGAGCAGCGTCCGGAACGACTGGACCGCCAGCTGCTCGAGGTCATGCTGTCGCACCATCCCTCCGGCCTGGCGGTGGTCGCCGCGCCGAACAGCCCGGCCGAGATGCGCTCGTTCGATCCGGACGTGGTGACGCGCCTGCTCGATCTGGTGTCCTCGCATTTCGACTACGTCGTGTTCGACATGCCGCGCACCTGGTTCTCGTGGACCGACAGCGTGCTGCTCGGATCGAACATGGTCTTCATCGTCAGCGAGATGACGGTGCCGGGATTGCGCCACGCCAAGCAGCTGGTGGAGGCGATCCGCGAGCGGATGGGCGACGGGGCACAGCCGCGGGTGCTCATCAATCGCTTCGAGCAGCGCCTGTTCTCGTCCGGCCTGCGCAAGGCCGACATCGAGCAGGTGCTCGGCGACGCCTTCGCGGCCTGTCTGCCGAACCATTACGCGATCGTGCGCGAGGCCATCGACCGCGGCGTGCCGCTCGACGAGATCAAGCCCGGCAACAAGATCACCGCGCAGCTCAAGAAGCTGATCCTGCCGCAGCCGGTCGCGAAGCCGGCCGCGCCCGCCGGCGCCGCCAAGAAGCTCAGATTGTCATGGGCGCGCAGCTGACCGACGCCGCGCCGACGCGCGTGCTCGTGGCGCGCCGGGCGCATGCAGCCGCGCAAGCGGGGAGCGACGATGGTTGGCCGGTTCACCGCTAGACGCGCTCCCGCCGCGCCCGAATTCGCGCCGCCGGCCGAGGAGCCGATGCCGGCGCTCGAAGGCATATCCTGGACCGTGTTCCCCGAGCCGGCGCCGGAACCCGTGGCGCCGGCCACCAACCCGCTGCTCAGCGACAAGCTGCTCGACGCCAAGGTCCGCCTGCATCGCCGGCTGATCGAGGAGATCAACCTGCAGGCGATGGAGAAGCTGCCCGAGGACGAGATTCGCTCGCACGTCCAGCAGCTCGTGACCCAGTACATCCTGGTCGAGCGGCTGGCGCTCAATCAGCAGGAGCTCAACGACTTCGTCTCCGAGATCCTCGACGAGATGACGGGCCTGGGGCCGCTCGAGCCGCTGCTCAAGGACCCGACCATCAACGACATCCTGATCAACGGCCACGAATGTGTCTACGTGGAGCGCGGCGGCGTGCTCGAGCCGTGCGGCGTGCGGTTCAAGGACGAGACCCATCTGTTGCGGATCATCAACAAGATCGTCGCCGCGGTCGGCCGCCGGGTCGACGAATCGCACCCGATGTGCGACGCGCGCCTGCTCGACGGCTCCCGCGTCAACGTCGCCGTGCGCCCGATCGGCGTCGACGGCCCGCTGGTCTCGATCCGCAAATTCTCCAAGAAGCCCTTCAACCTGAACAAGCTGGTCGAGGTGGGCGCGTTGCGGCCGCAGATGGCCGAGCTGCTGGCGGCCGCGGTGAAGGCGCGCGTCACCACTATCGTCTCGGGCGGCACCGGCTCCGGCAAGACGACCATGCTGAACGCGCTCTCGGCCTTTATCTCCGAGAAGGAACGGCTGCTCACCATCGAGGATGCCGCCGAGCTGCAATTGCAGCAGCCGCATGTCGGGCGAATGGAGACCCGCCCGCCCAACATCGAAGGCAAGGGCGAAATCCGCCAGCGCGAGCTGGTCAAGAACGCGCTGCGCATGCGCCCCGACCGCATCATCCTCGGCGAGTGCCGCGGCGAGGAAGCCTTCGACATGCTGCAGGCGATGAACACCGGTCACGAGGGCTCGATGGCGACCATCCACGCCAACACGCCGCGCGACGCGATTTCCCGCCTCGAGCAGATGATCGGCATGGCCGGCCTGCCGATGACGGTGGCGTCGATCCGCGGTCAGATCGCCGCCGCCGTCCGCGTCATCGTGCAGCTGCAGCGCCTCTCCGACGGCAAGCGCAAGGTGACCAGCATCGCCGAGATCACCGGGCTCGAAGGCGACATCATCCAGATGCAGGAAATCTTCCGATACGTGCGCACCGGGACCGCGCCCGACGGCGCCGTGATCGGTCATTTCCAGGCGACCGGCGTGCGGCCGCGCTTCCTCGGCGATCTGATCAACATGGGCATCAAGATTCCCGGCAGCTATTTCGACCCTTCGCAACCGCTCTGATCGCTCATGTCGCTCCATCTCGATCCGATCTATGTGATTTATCTGCTGATCGCGGCCTCCGCCGGCCTGTTCGCCGAGGGCGCCTATCTGCTGTGCTTCTCCGGCGCGTCGTATCGCAAGAGCGTCAATCGCCGGCTCAAGCTGCTCAAGGACGAGCCCAATCGCGAGAACATCCTGGTGCAGCTGCGCAAGGAGCGCGGGCTGACCGGCGCCGGCAACTACCGCCTGGGTCTCGAATCGCTCAACCGGCTGGTGCTGCAATCCGGGCTGACGATCGGCCTCGCCAGGCTGCTGACGTTCGTCGCGATCGGCGCCGTGGCGTCGTTCGGCCTCGGCTTGCTGTTCCGCGGCAATCTGGGCGAGGCGGTGTTGATCGCGCTGTTCTGCAGCACCGCGTTGCCTTATCTGGTGCTGCGGTTTCTCCGCGGTCGGCGGCGCAAGTCGTTCGGCGCGCAATTTGCCGACGGCCTCGACATGATCGTGCGCAGCCTGCGCGCCGGTCACCCCGTGCCGGTCGCTCTCACCATGGTCGCGCGCGAGATGCGCGATCCGATCGGCAGCGAGTTCGGCATGGTGGTCGACGAGATCACCTACGGCGCCGATCTCGAATCCGCCCTGCGCAACCTCTATCTGCGCATCGGCCAGGACGATCTGCCGCTGTTCGTCACCGCCGTCGCCATCCAGGGGTCGACCGGCGGCAACCTCGGCGAGATTCTCGAGAACCTCTCGGGCGTCATCCGCCAGCGCTTCAAGATGCGGCGCAAGATCCGCGCCTTGGCGGCGGAAGGGCGCGCCTCCGCGCTGATCCTGTCGGCGCTGCCGATCGGGATCTTCCTCATGATCCAGATCGTGGCGCCCGATTTCTACGCCGGCGTCTGGCACGAGCCGCTGACCAAGAAAGCGCTCGCGGCCGCCGGCGCCTGGATGGGGATCGGCAACCTGATCATGTATCGGATGGTGAATTTCAGGATCTGAGCGATGGACGACGTCCTGACCGGCGTGTTCGGCGACAGCTCGGCGATGCTGCTGGCGCTGCTCGTCTTCCTGGCGACCACGGTGGCGAGCCTGGGCGTCATGCTGGCGATGCGCGCGCGCGGGGCGGTCAAGCGTCGCGCCGCCGGCATTGCCGAATATTCCGGCGCCGTCGGCGAGTCGCGGCCGCTGCGCGCCTCGGGCGCCAAGATGGTGCAGCGCCTGCTCGACTACACCACCAAGCAGTATGCCGCCGCCGACAAGGACAAAGGCGACATGAAGGTGCTCCGCCGGCGCCTGATCCAGGCCGGCATCTTCGATTCGCGGGCGGTCGCCTATTTCTTCGTGGCGCGGACCGGGCTCGCGATCACGCTCGCGCTCGTCGCCTTCCTCCTCGTGCCGATGCTCGTCCCGATGGAGGGCGCGACGTTCTGGCTCGCCGTGATCGTCGGCGGCATCGTCGGCTATGTCGGGCCGAGCATGTATATCGACCGCCGGATCAAGACGCGGCGCAACGAGCATCGCACCGGGTTTCCGGATTTCTTGGACCTGCTGGTGGTCTGCGCCGATTCCGGGCTGAGCATGGAGGCGTCGCTCGAGCGGGTGGGACGCGAGCTCGGCGACTCCTACCCGTCGCTCTGCGCCAACATCCACATGACCAACCTCGAGATCCGCGCCGGCCGCACGATGACCGACGCGCTCGATCGGCTCGGCGACCGCCTCGGCCTCGACGAGGCGCGCTCGTTCGCGACCCTGATCCAGCAGTCCGCCGAGCTCGGCTCCAGCATCACCGATGCGTTGCGCGTCTACAGCGACGACATGCGCCACAAGCGGCTCTCGCGCGCGGAGGAAAAGGCCTACAGCCTGCCGGCAAAACTGGCGGTACCGATGATGATCTGCATCTTCCCCGTCATTTTCGTGGTGATCCTGCTGCCGATGGCGGTGCGCCTCTATACCGGGCATTACTGAGCGGGGCGCGGCATCCCCGTAACCATCTGATCCAAGGCCGATTTCGACCGCGCCGGTATCGGGCTGCGGGGCCGGCCGGGGAGAGATTCTTAACCATCATCCCCTAGCGTGCGGGCGGGCCGGTTTGCAGCTGTCGTACCGGAGCGTCGTGCGTTCGCCTCGGCGGGCTGAAACCGAGAGCTTGGTCGCCGGGGGTCGCGTTGATGGGAGCGAGAGCGGGTCGACACCTCCTCGCGACGCTCGCATGCCTGTTGTGGCTCAACGGCTGCGAGACGTCGACCAAGCTCGGCGACTTGTTCCAGTCGAAGCCCGACCCCACCCAGGGCGCCGCCTCCGCCTCCGACCCGGATCCGACCCCGACCGGCGGCTTGCCGCCGCCGCCCGAGGGGGCGCAGCCCGACGCGGTTCCCAAGGGCCTGCTCGGCAACGATCCCAACGACGATCTCAACCTCGGCAAGAAGCATTTCCGCGCCGCCAATTTCGGCCTCGCCGAGCGTCACTTCCGGCGCGCCGTCGAGCTGCATCCGCGCGATCTCGAGGCCTGGGTCGGTCTCGCCGCCGCCTATGACCGGCTGCGCCGGTTCGACCTCGCCGACCGCGCCTATGACCAGGCGATGAAGATCGCCGGACCCACCGCGGAGCTTCTCAACAACCGGGGCTACTCCTTCATGCTGCGCGGCGACTACCGCCGCGCCCGCGAGACGCTGCTGCAGGCGCAGGCCCAGGACCCGAGCAATCCCTACGTCAGGAACAATCTCGAGCTGCTCGAGGCGAGCTTCCGCAAGGGCAAGGCGATCCAGTAGCGCTCTGGACTTTACGGGGCCGGCGTGCAACTTGGCGCGCAGCCCGTCGCCGCGACATCGCCATGCTCGAAAGCTTTCGCAAATTCCTGTCCGAGGTGTCGCAAGGCGGCAAGCATCCGACCCACTTCGAGCCCAACGACTATCGGCTGGCGGCGGCGGCGCTGCTCGTCCATGCCGCCGCCATCGACGGCAACATCTCCGAGGTCGAGCGCGACCAGCTGCACGCCGTGATCAAGCGGCAGTTCGGCCTCGACGAGGCGACGACCGACGAGCTGGTCGCCGAGGCGACCGAGGCCGAGCACGAGGCGATCGATCTCTATCACTTCACCAGCGTCATCAACCGCTCGCTCGACGAGGACGGACGCCGGCGCGTGGTCGAGATGATGTGGGAGATCGTCTATGCCGACGGCCGCGTCACCGAGTTCGAAAGCAACCTGATCTGGCGCGCCGCCGACCTGCTCGGCGTCTCGTCGCGGGAACGGATCGAGCTCGGCCATGAGGTGGCGCGCCGGCGCGCGGCGGGTGCGGCGTGAACGACGAGCGGCGACCCGTCACCGTGATCACCGGCGCGTCCGCCGGAATCGGGACGGCGCTGGCGCACGAGTTCGCCGCCCATGGCCATGAGCTCGTCCTCATCGCCCGGCGGGAGCAGGCGCTCAACGCGCTGGCCGACGCCATTGCGGCGACCGGCGCGGCGCGGCCGACCGTGCTGCGCATGGACGTCGCGCGCATCGACGCCGCGCGCGACATCGGCGAGGCGCTCGCCAGGCGCGGGCTCGAGCCCGAGATCGTCGTCAACAATGCCGGCTTCGGCCTGCTCGGCAGCGCCGACAAGCTCGCCCGCGCCGATCAGCTCGCCATGATCGACCTCAACGTCCGCGCGCTGACCGATCTCTCGCTCGCCTTCCTCGACAGCCTCGAGCGCCGCCGCGGCGGCATTCTCAACGTCGCCTCGGTCGCGGGCTTCCTGCCCGGCCCCGGCATGGCAGTCTATTACGCCAGCAAGGCCTACGTGATCTCGTTCAGCGAGGCGCTGCATCACGAGCTCAAGCCACGCGGGGTGCGGGTGACGGTGCTGTGCCCGGGGCCGGTGCCGACCGAGTTCCAGGCCCGCGCCGGCATCACCGACCTGCCCTTTCCGCCGCTGCTCATGCGCTCCCCGGTCCGGGTCGCCCGCGACGGCTATCGCGGGCTCAAGGAGGGCCGCCGGATGGTGGTCCCCGGCTCCGCCAACAAGGTGGTGGCCTTGCTCGCTCGCCTCATGCCGCGCGGCATCGCGCTCCATCTCGCCGCGATGCGCCAGGAGGGCCGCGATCGTTGAAGCTGCGCGCCCTCTTCATGGCGCTTGTGCGCGGGAGGCGGCTTGAAAACCGCGGCCAGGCGGGCCATTGATCCGAGGCGTCTTGCGCGACTGATCCGACGATGCTGCAGCCGATTCTGATCGTGATGCACCAGGAGACCTCGACCCCTGGGCGGGTTGGCCATGCCCTGCACCGCCGCGGCTATCCCCTCGACAAGCGCCGTCCGCGCCTCGGCGATCCGCTGCCGGAGACGATGGCCGGCTACGCCGGCGCCATCATCTTCGGCGGTCCGATGAGCGCCAACGACCGCGACGATTTCGTCCGCCGGGAGATCGATTGGCTCGAGGTGCCGCTCGGGGAGAAGAAGCCGTTTCTCGGCATCTGCCTGGGCGCCCAGATGCTCGCCGCGCATCTCGGCAGCCGCGTGTTCAAGCACCCCGACGACCACGCCGAGGTCGGCTACTACCCGATCCGGCCGACCGAGGTCGGTCGCTCGGTCTGCGACCCCTGGCCCGAGCAGGTCTACCAGTGGCATCGCGAGGGCTTCGACCTGCCGCTCGGGGCCGAATTGCTGGCGGAGGGCGATTCTTTTCCGGTGCAGGCGTTCCGTTTCGGCGGCGCGGCCTATGCGCTGCAATTCCATCCCGACGTGACGCACGCCATGATGTGCCGCTGGACCACGCGCGGGCACGAACGCACCTTGCTGCCGAACGCCAAGCCGCGCGGCGCGCACTTCGCCGACCGTGCGGTCCACGATCCCGCCGGCCGCGCCTGGCTCGAGGCGTTCCTCAACCATTGGCTGGGCAAGTCGGAAGCGCCGCGCGAGCAGGTCTCGGCGGGGTGATACCTCACCCCGCCAAGTGGAAGAATTTGCCGAGGAAACCGCGGCCGTCGCGCACGGCCGGTACGTTGCGGCGCAGCCAGGCGTCGAGGCCTAGGCTGCGGCCGGCGGCATGGAGCGCGAACATGAACATCACGATCGCGAGGAAGATGTAGGACCACGGCCATTCCGCCGGATTGCCGGGTCGATAGATGCCGAGCCAGAGGTGCAGCACGAAGACGATCGCGAGGCTTGCGACGAGGCGCACCCCGAGCCCCAGGATCAGCGACACCGCGAAGGTGAGCTCGGCCAGGAAGATGACGGGGTTGAGGAGGTGAAGGTAGGGGAGATAATACTCGGCCACCAGCTGGCGATGGAATTCGAACGCGGCGCGCTCCCCCATCTGCTCGGTCCAGTAGCGCAGACCGGGCGAGATCGGCAGCGGCAGCTTCCAGAGCATGCCCTGGAACCACATCCCGCCGACGAGCACGCGAACGAGCCACGTGCCGAGGTGCGAGGCGGTGCGTTGCGTGGGGTCCTCCTGCCAGTTGCGTACGGCGATGGCGATGCTCGCCACGATCAGCGCCGCGAACAGGGCGACGAACAGGTATTTCCACGACCCGAGATCGTTGTGGTCGTTGGTGTTGCCGATCAGGAAATCCCAGAAATCGGAGAGTGGAGTGGGCACGAGAGGTCCCCGTGGCTTGGCGCCCGCGCTCCTTGGCCGAGACCAGGCGCTCGAGCCAGTATAATCGATCGGCGCGCCGAAAGCCCGGCTTCCTCGCCATCACATCGGCGTGTCCTGCCCGCATATTGGCACGCGGTCAAATTCCGGCTGCGACGCGAGTCTCCTCGGGCGGCGCGGACCCCGCCGCGGCGCGCGGGCGCTCGACGGGCGGGAACGGCGCGCGCAATCCGGCCTGCACCATCAGCGGCAGGACCTCCTCGTTCCACTGCGCCAGCTCTTCCTTGTATCTGACCCACGAGATCAGGCAGCCGTCGACGCCGATATCGGCGAGCTTGCCGAGCTCGTCGACGATCTGCTCCGCCGTTCCGACCAGCGGATAGCCGCCATGCCCGGCGATGAAATGGGCCTTGTGTCCCTCCAGCGTCTTGGCGTCCAAGGTCTGGTTGTGGAGCCCAAATATCTGCAGGAGATTGCCGGCCGCCTCCCAGTCGCCTTTCTCGTGGACATAGTAGTTCAGATAATCCCGGGCCTCCTTCTCGGTCGCGCGGCACACGACGTAGACGTGAATCCAGATCCGCGTTTCGCGCCCGTGCGCCGCCGCCAATTTCTTGAGATGATCGATCTGCGCCTTGGCGCCCTCGAGATAGGTTCGATCCTTGAGGATGACGAAATTCATGTCGCAATAACGCGTGGTGAATTCCTGCGCCGCCGGCGACCCGCCGGCATTCATGATCGGCGGATGCGGCTTCTGCAGCGGTTTCGGCTGGCTCCAGACCGACGCGGCCTCGAAGCTCTCGCTGCGGAAATCGAACTCCTCCTCCGCCGTCCATGCCCGCCGCACGAAATCGAGCCACTCGGTGGCGTATTTGTAGCGGTCGTCGTGCGGGCGCATGTGGGCGCCGAACATGTCGAATTCGTTCTTGAACCAGCCGCACACCACGTTCATGGCGAAGCGGCCGTTGGTGACGTGATCGATCGTGGCCGCCATCTTCGCCGCCATCAGCGGATGAACCAGCGGCACGTGGACGGTGGCGAGCACCGTGCAATAGGTCGTCACCGCGCCGATCGCGGAAGCCCAGGTGAAGCTTTCGAAGGTTCGATTGTTGAAGTTCGAGGGCCCGCCGTACCCCTTCCATCGCCCGACCGGCAGCAGCGCCTCCATTCCCGAGCGGTCGACGGCCTGCGCGATCTCCTTGCTGTCGGGCCAATTGAGCTGCCAGGCCTCCGGGACGGTGGTGATGGTCGAGCCGTGGCTGCAATTGAACGCCATGACGCCGAGCTTCATGCGGTTGCCGCCGAACAACCGTGCGCGAGCGGTATAGTCGTGGGAGGGTGCGTTCATGTTCGTTTTCGCAAGTGTTGCCGGATGCTCGTGATCCATCACACTCATTCGACCTTGAGGCCGAGCTTTAGAATGAGATCGCGGAACTTGAGGTAGTCCTTCTCCAGGAACGCCGCCAGCTCCTCCGGCGTGCTCGAGCGCGCCTCGAACCCGCGGGCCGCAAGCGTGCCCTGGTAATCGGGATCGGCGACCACTTTGGCGATATCGTCGTGCAGCTTGCGGACGATCGCCGGCGGCGTGCGGCTCGGCGCCAGCACCGCGAACCAGATGCTGTTGTCGACGCCGGCGAGGCCCGATTCCGCGAAGGTCGGGACCTCCGGCAGGCTGTCGATGCGGCTCGGAGAGGTGACGGCGAGGCCGCGCACCGTGCCGGCCTGGACGTGCGGGACCGCGCTCGAGGTGCCGACGAAGAACATCGCCACGTCGCCGGCGATCAGCGCCGTGATCGCCTGCGCCGACGATCCGCGATAGGGGACGTGGGTGAGATGGACCTTGGCGAGCGACATGAACAGCTCGGCGCCGAGATGCGGCGCGCTGCCGATGCCGATCGACGCGTAGTTGAGCTTGCCGGGCTCGTTGCGCGCCAGCGCGACGAACTCCTTCAGGTCGTTCGCCGGCAGCCGCGGGCTGCCGAGCATGATCTGATAGCCCACCGCCATCATCGAAACCGGCGCGAAGTCGCGCCGCCAGTCGTAGGGCACGCTCTTGTGCAGCGTGGCGGCGATGGTGAGCGGGCCGTCGGTCGCGAGGTAGATGGTGTAGCCGTCGGGCTCCGAGCGCGCCGCGAACTCGGTCCCGATCAGTCCGCCGGCCCCGGGCTTGTCGTCGACCACGACCTGCTGTCCCCAGAGCGCCGAAAGCTTGTTGCCGAGGAGGCGCGCGAGCACGTCGCCGCTGCCGCCGGCGGCATAGGGCACGACGAAATGCACCGGTCGCGACGGGAATTCCTGCGCCGCGGCGGTTGCGAGCGGCGGCAGCGTCAGAACGAGGAGAGCGAAGGCACGGTACGCAACGGTCGGCATCAGGCCGCTCCATGCCGCCCGAGACGCGGCTCCTCGTCGCCCGCAGCGCCTGCCTCCCCCGCCGCCTCGCCGAGGCTTGCCATCAGCCGGCCGTGGCCGTCGATGCGATCGTCGATGCCGAGCGTGCGGAACGCTTCCCAATGGTCGGCATGCGAGCCGGTGACCACCGGCAGGCCGCATTCGTTCTCGATCAGCGGCGCGGCATCGGCGGCGGACCATTGATTGCAAGGGACATAGAGCCCCTCCGTCGACGCCGCGGAGGCGAGAAGGCGCCCGGCCGCCGCCGCGATCTGCGCGGGGGCGACGTCCTGCAGCCGCTTGAACACGACGTCCATCGTATGGTCGGCGACGACCTTGAAGCCGCTGGCCTCAAGGAAAGCGAGCGCCGAGCGGTGCAACTCCTGCGGATAGGGCGACAGCACCGCGACGTTCCTGATGCCGAGATGCGCGAGCGCGCGGATCGCCGATCGGATGCTGGTCGACGCCGGCAACCCGGTCGCGTCGGTGATGATCCTGACGATCTCTTCCTCGAAGCCTTTGCCGCGCGTGGTGACCACCGGCATGCCGCAATGCATGATGTAATCGACGTGGCGTGACGCCAGATACTTGGCCGCGCCGATCAACGGATCGATCACGTCGCGCTGGAAATTTTCCTTGCTCCAGTGCTCGACGTTGGAGGTTATGGCGCACATGGAGACGCCGTCGGGCGCGAGCCGGTGGAAGTCGTATGCCGCGGTCTCGATCACCGTCGGGCTCAGTATCCCGATCCGCTTGCGCCACCCGAATGGCCGGTCTGCATTGCCCATGGTTTTCCTCAGAGCGAAGCGAGCAGCTTGCCGAAGCGGTGAATCGGCCCGGCCACCTTGCAGCGCCTCATCGAGGCCCAGATCATCGCGTTCATCCAGGTGACGACCGTGGTGTCGAGATCCTGCTCCAGCGGCTCGATGTTGTGCATGCTGCCCCATCCGCCGCAGGGAATGTAGATGCCGTCGGGCCGCCCCGGCGCCTCGAGGAAGGCCTGGCGGGCGGTCTGGTACTCGACCGGGATCGGCAGCCGGCGGATTTCGGTGTTGCGTTCGATCCCCAGCGCCCGGTTGTGAGTGACCGTGATCTGCTCGTTGGCGAGATACTTGACCAGCCGGTCGTTGATGAATTGGCGAAACGGCGTCGCCATCGCGACGGTGCGAATCTCCCGGCTGTGCATGGCGTCGACCACGCCGGCCATGTCGGTGATGCAGGGCAATCCGCAGGCCTGCTCGAGACGGTCCTGCAGCTCGTTGGCGAAGCCCGGGGTCCCGCGTGCCACGATGGGCGGCACGCCCGACTGGTAGACGACGTCGACGTCGAAATTGGCGAGCTGCTTGGCTGCGCGCTCCATCCCCTTGAGCGCCTCCTCCATGTTGTCGTCGGTCAACTGCTGGATCGAGAGCGAGACGGTCGTGACGTCGATGCCCTCCGGCACCACTTGATACCATTCGCGGATCGGGCGCGGCGGAACCGGGGTCGGAAAGATCGCTCCGACATGCAGGCGCCATCCCGTCAGACCTTCAGCCATGCTGATTGCCTTCCAACCGTGATCGCCACCAATAGTGGCAGGAAGCCCGCTTGCAGGCTTGCTCTTTCCAGCAGGCGCATGACCGTATCCCGGGGCGGCCTCGCGCAGCTTTCCATACGGCACCTATGATCGGGATTTCAACTCGACCAGGACGCGTTCCAGCGCCCGGCACGCCCGCTCCGTCGATGCGGCATCGATCGCCTTGGTATCGATGAACAGATCGATCCCGGTGCCCCGTTCGACGATGACGCGCGCGGCATCTCTCGCCCCGTCGATTCCTTCCTCGACCGCGTAGGGCACGACCGGATGACCGATGCCCTTCAACTCGATCGGCTCCAGCGGGACCGCGTGCACGATGTCGCGAACCAGCATGTACATCTCGTAGCTCAACACGATTCCACCGGGTTGCGCGATCGACTGCAGGCGCGCGGCCAGATTGGCCTCGGCGCCGATGATCGTGTAGTCCATCCGTTCGGTGCTGCCGAAATTGCCGACGTTGCAAAAGCCGGTATTGATGCCCATGCGGGCGCGGAACGGCTGCTCGATGCCGCGGCTGCGCCAGCGGACGTTGAGCTCGGCAAGACGGCGCTGCATGTCGAAGGCCATCGCCAGGCACGCCTCCGCATCCTCGGCCACGCCGCGCGACTCGGGGTGGCCGAAGAATATGACGATCGCGTCGCCGATGAACTTGTTGATCGTGCCGCCGTGCGCCTCCGCGATCGACGACATCTCGGTGAGATACTCGTTCAGCAGCGCCGTGAGGTCTTCCGGCTGCATGCGCTCGGTGGTCGCGGTGAAGCTGACGATGTCCGAGAAGAAGATCGTCAGCTTCTTGCGCTCGGTCGCGATCGCGACATCCATTTGTCCGCTGAAGATGCCGCGATAGAGTTGCGGCGGCAGATATTTGGCGATTTTTTGCGCCAAGGTCGACAGGAACTCGTTGGCCCTTTCGAGCCGGCTGTTGAATTGCGCAATCAAAACCGACTGCCGGCGTTGCAGCTCGATGAAACCAAGCCCGATGACGGCGACGATGGCGAAATAGATCAGGAGATACTTGAACGCGAAGATATGTCCCGCGATCGATTGGCCGACGACGAGCTCCTCGATGCCGCGCACGTCGCCGACTTTCCAATCGCGCTTGGGGCTGTCGGGATGCGAGTTGTGGCAGCTCACGCAGGGCGCCGCCATCACGATCGGGGTTATCAGCCGGACCTGGCGGTCGAAGATCGAGCCCGTGGCCTGGTAAAAGCGCGCGTTCGGATCTCGACGCAGGCTCTCCAATGCCTGCCGCTCGACCGCATCGAAGGCATGCGGCGCGCGGTTCTTGAACGGATAGTCCGAGAAGAAGCGGAAGCGCACGTTGCTCTTGTCGCGATTGATGACGTCGCCGAGCTCGAGCGAGAGCGTCGCCGGTATCGGAATGGCGCCGGGCACAGCCGAGTAATTCGGGAGCACCTGCGTCCGCTCACCGCCGGCGAGCACGCGTCCGACCACGTTGCCGGCGTAATAGTCCCGCATATGGTTGATCATCGAGGTGAGGTCGTCGGCCTGGTCGCGCAGCGATTGCTCCGACAGGTTGCGCAGGTCGAGCCAGACGACAACCGGCAGTCCGGCCAGGATCACCACGACGAGCAGGACGGTGAGCGAAAGCCCGCCGGCAAGGCGTCCGATGATCTTGTCGCCGGAGCCGGCCGGGCGATCGGCCGCCGGCTGGTGTCCCGGTGGTGCCGAAGGCGGTATGCTTGCGACCATGTGAGCCTCGCCGTCGAGCCTTTTTCGGTGCCTGGAGCATTTTCAGGAAAAAGCCTGCCCCGGACTCGATCCGGGGTGGGAACCGGGTTTTCCGTCCGAAAATGCGATCACGCAACAAAGCTAACGCGCATTGAGTTTCCAGCGAAACTGAATGCGCGCTAGCACCTCAGTCCGCGATGGATGAGCTTTCTTCGGGTGCCCAAATCTCGCCGAATCGTGGGCGTCTCTCCGGGCCGGTCAACGACGCGGCCGGCGAACCGATTCGCGCGCCCGAAACCCGCGAACTCGGGCCCGGCTGACCGTTTGCGAAGCGGCAGCTTCCCATGTATTCTCGTCAAATCCGCCATTGGAGCATGCAGAGGTCGCCGTCAATCCTCGGCCGGTTCCAATTTTCGGCGGGGCGGCGGGCTGGGTGCGAGGAGTATTGGATGAGGTCTGCGGTCAATTGGGCGGTCGGCGTCCTCTGCGCTCTCATGCTGTCGCTGACGCCGGCCGCGGCCAATCGGGTGGCCCTCGTCGTCGGCATCGATACCTACGATAATTTCAGCCCCGACCTGCAGCTCAAGAAGGCCGTGAATGACGCCCGCGCGGTGGCGGCGACCTTCAAGGAGCTCGGCTTCCAGGTCATCACCGCCGAGAACGTCAAGCGCGACGCCTTCTTGAAGGCCTGGCAGCGTTTTCTCGACACGATTCAGCCCGGCGACGTGACCGTGCTGTACTTTGCCGGGCATGGCTTCGAGATCAACAGCGCCAATTACGTGCTGACCCGCGACGCGCCGACGCCGGCGGATGGCCAGGAAGTCTTGAAGGGCAGCGCCATTCGCATCGCTAATCTCATGGACCGGCTGCGGGAGCAGCAGCCGCAGGTTTCCGTCTACATCATCGACGCCTGTCGCAACAGCCCGTACGCGAACAAGGGCATCACGCGCAGCATCGGGTCGCCGCGCGGGCTCAGCCGCGAGGAGCCGCCGCGCGGATCCCTGGTGATGATGTCGGCGGGAACCGGCCAGGAGGCGCTCGACGGGCTCGCCGTCAACGATCCCAATCCGAACTCGATCTATACGCGCACGCTGGTTCCGCTGATGAAGGAGCCGGGTCTGGAGATCACCGAATTGGCGAGACGGGTGCGCAGCGAGGTCGAAGCGCTCGCGGCCAGCGTCCACCACGAGCAGCGGCCGGCCTTCTACCACGAGCTCTCGGGCAACTTCTACCTGATGCCGCAAGAGGCGGCTCCGGTCGCTCGGATCGCCCCGACGATGAGCGAAGCAACGCAGGCCTGGTACGCGACCAAGGACACGACCAGCCCGGCGGTGCTCGAGGCGTTCCTGCGGCAGTTCGGCGACACCGCTTACGCCGGCATGGCCCGCGCCCGCCTGGAAGAGCTCAAGAAGGTCCAGACCGCGGCCGTGGTTCCGCCGGTCCGCATGGCTCCGGCGCCGGCCGCCCCCAGCACCGCCACCCCCGCGGTCGGCGTCATCGCGCCGCCGAGCACGCACGGCGCCGCGGCGCCTCTGAGTGCCACGGCCGAGCGCGCGCTCAAGCCCAAGGACAATTTCCAGGAATGCGCCAAATGCCCGGAGATGGTGGTAATCCCGGCGGGCAGCTTCACCATGGGATCGCCCGCGACGGAAGAAGGCCGCTCCAAGGTCGAGGGCCCGGAGCATCAGGTCACCATCGCCAAGCCTTTCGCCGTCGGCAAGTTCGCCGTGACCTTCGACGAATGGGAGGCCTGCGTGGTGGCCGGCGGCTGCAACGGCTATCGGCCCGCCGACATCGGGCGGCTGCGCGGACGCCATCCGGTCGTCAACGTGTCCTGGGAGGACGCGAAGGCTTACGTGACCTGGCTGGCCAAGGTGACGGGGAAGCCGTACCGGCTGCTGTCGGAGGCCGAGCGCGAATATGTCGCGCGCGCCGGCACCCCCACGCCGTTCTGGTGGGGCGCATCCATTTCGGTCAAGCAGGCCAATTACGACGGCAGCTCGACCTATGGCGGCGGCGAAAAGGGCGAATATCGCCAGCGCGCGCTGCCGGTGGATTCTTTCACGGCCAATCCGTGGGGAGTGTTTCAGACCACCGGCAACGTCTACGACTGGGTCGAGGACTGCTATCACGGCAGCTATCAGGGCGCACCCGCCGACGGCACGGCGTGGACCGACGGCGACTGCGGCCGCCGCGTCCTGCGCGGCGGATCCTGGTACGACCCGGCGATCCAGCTGCGCGCCGCCGCCCGCGCGGCGTTCTATCCCGGCTATCGCGATACCAAGATCGGCTTCCGCGTCGCGCGCCCGCTCTGACAGGCGTCGGGCCGTCGTCGTGTCGGCCGTGCGATTATTTCAAATGCCGAGCGTGCCGGAGGTTGCGGCGGCATATCGCTCGCTGACCTTTTTCCAGTCGACGACGTTCCACCAGGCTTTCAGGTAGTCGGCGCGCCGGTTCTGGTAGGTCAGATAATAGGCGTGCTCCCAGACGTCGTTGCCCATGATCGCGCGCCGGCCCTCCATCAGCGGCGTATCCTGATTTGGCTTACTCACCAGCGCGAGCTTGCCGTCGCCGTCGGCGGTGACGAACACCCATCCCGAGCCGAACAGCCGTGTGCCGGCGGCGTCGAACTGCTCCTGCAGCTTGTCCAGGCCGCCGAAATCGCGATCGATCGCGGCCTTCAGCGCCGCGTCGGGTTGGCTGCCGGTCTGCCAGAACATGCCGCCGCCTTTGCCCATGATCTGCCAGAACATGGTGTGATTGGCGTGGCCGCCGCCGCTGTTGCGGATCGCGGTGCGGATGTCCTCGGGCAGCTCGCCGAGCTTCACCAGCATGTGCTCGAGCCGCATCTGCGCGACTTGGCCGTGATCCTTCACAGCGGCGTTGAGGTTGGCGACATAGGCGGCGTGATGGCGGTCGTGATGGATTTCCATCGTCTTTGCGTCGATATGCGGCTCGAGCGCATTGAACCGATAGGGCAGCGGATCGAGCTTGAACGGGCCCGACGGCGCCTGGGCGAAGGCCCTGCTTCCGATCGCCGCGCTGACCGAGCAAGCCGCGGCTGCCGACAGCAGCGCGCGGCGCGTGAGATGCGGCATCCGGGGCCTCCTGCTCGATATCGGGGCCGGTAGAGTGCAGGGGCGCATCGTCAGAGCGCCTTCACCTTGAACTCGATCCGCCGGTTCTTGGCCCGGTTGGTCTCGGTGTCGTTCGGCGCGATCGGGCGGCTGTCGCCATGGCCGGCCGAATCGATGCGCCCGGCGGTGACGCCATGCTGGACCAGATAGTTCACCACCGACCGCGCGCGCTGCTCCGACAGGTGTCGGTTGCTCTCCCTGCCGCCGACCGTGTCGGTGTGGCCGCTGACCTCGATCCTGGCGGTCGGACAGCGATTGGCGATCTGCGCGACGCTGTCGAGCAGAGGCTCGCTCGCCCGGTCGAGCTCGGCGCTGCCGGTCTTGAAATAGATCGCGCCGGTGGTCGAGATCACGCTGAACCGGGTCTCGCAGGCTTCCGGCGCGATCGCGCTCGATTCGTCCTGCGCCTTTTGTCGCGCGGTCGCGGCGCGGGCGGCTTCGATCGCGGGGATCTTATCGCCGGTCTCGAACACGAGATCGAACGTGATCGACGCTCCGATCGCGATCTGCGTGCCGTTGACGGCTTCCGACAGCTTGGCGATGCCCGCCGTCAATCCGAAACCGTCCGCCGTGACGATGATCGGGGCCGCCGACGCGACCGAGATCGATTTGTCGCTGACGCGCGTCACGGTCACCGGAGCTTCCATCTCCTGCTGCATGCCGTGCAGGTTGAGCGTGAATTTCAGCGGATAATTGATCCGCGTCGTCTTCCGCAGCTCCTGGAGCTTCGACATGTCGAGCTTGGCGGTCACTTCCGCGTTCGGGAATTTGAAGGTCTCGAACAGCAGGAAACGCATCCGCACGTCGCGGACGTCGATGCCGGAAATGACCGAGGTCAAGTCGATCTTGACGGTCGCGTCGCCGTCCGGGCTGATCGTGCCGTCGAGCGTCTTGAACTGATGGTTCTCGAAGATCGAATTCGCCTTCACGGTCTGCATGTAGAAGTGCGAGGCGCTGGAATTGAGCAGCCACTGCTGCGCATTGGCGCCGCCGGTTCCGGCCGCCAGGAACAGAACGCCGCCGAAAATCCACGAACCGCACTGGATCATCGCTTTTGCTCCTGTTGCAAGGTTATTGGCAGCCGGTCTTCGCCCACTGCATCAGCGCGGTCTTGAACGGAGCGCCGTAGGGATGCGGAAGGCGTAATGCGAATTTCGGATTTTTGACATAGGTCTGGCCCTGCTCGCACAACGATCGCCGGTCCCACTTGTGACAGGAGCTGCACGGCTTCTTCCACGCCGCCTCGTCGAGCCCGTCGAAGGGAGGAAACAGCGGCGTGCCCTGGATCAGCTCCTCGATCGAATGCCCGTTGACCGGATAGGCGCCGAACGGCACCGGCTGGCTGAACTGCAGCACCTCGTCGCTCTCGGGCTCCGCCGCCGCGGCCGGGCGGCCGGCGGGAGCCGCAGGGGGGCCCTTCACGGCCGCGGCCTCGGCCGCCGACAGCGGTTGCATCAGGCGCATATTGGCCCAACCCTCGACCGGCTTGCGTTGATCGGGCTTGACGAGCTTGTAGGCGATGTAGCCCCAGTCGCGGTCGCCGACCTTCTGCTGACGGGTGAGGCAGACGATGTCCGCCTTGTCGAGCACGTCGATGTAGGCCGCGTCGCCGCGCGGTTCCTTGCTGATATTGAGGCTGTCCGACGCGACCTTGTAGAGGCGGCACTCCGGGTCCTGTGCGGCTGCGGTCTGCGCGGCCAAGAGGCTCACCAGACACACCACGACGCTGCGAGTCATCCCGAATCTTTCCCGCGTGCCGCCCGCGCCGGATTGTATATCAGCCCCGTTGCCGAGCCGCCATCCCGTCGGACCCATGCGGCCGGCTCCGCTACTGCGCGATCCTGGTTCCGGTCGCCTTGATGACCGCGGCCCATTTCTCGGTGTCCGCGTGCATCAGCGCGCGCATCTCCGTCGCCGAGCCGCCGACGACCTCGAGCCCCTGGGCGGTAATGCGATCGCCGAACCGCGCGTCGGCCGCCGCCTTGCGCACCTCATACGCCAGCTGGGCGAGCACGGGCTCGGGTGTCCTCGCCGGCGCCACCATGCCGAACCACCCCGTCAGCTCGTAACCCGGCACGCCCGATTCATCGAGCGTCGGAACGTCGGGCATCAGGCCGAGCCGCCGCTTGCCGCCGACCGCGAGAATCTTGAGCTTGCCGCCCTCCGACATCGCCTTGGCCGACGGCGGACCGGTGAACATGACGTCGACCTGGCCCGCGACCACGTCGGTCATGGCCGGCGCCGTGCCCCGGTACGACACCAGATTGATGTCGGTCCCGGTCATCATCTTGAACAGCTCCATGCCGAGGTGCGACTGAGTTCCGAGCCCGATCGAGGCGTAGTTGAGCTTGCCCGGATTCTTCTTGGCGAAATCGATCAGCTCGCGCACGTTGTCGGCGGGAACCTTCGGATTGGCGACCAGCACGAGCGAGACCTTTGCGAGCACGCCGATCGGCGCAAAATCCCGGGCCGGGTCATAGGCCAGGTTCGGGTAGAGATTGGGATTGACCACGAGATTGGTGTCGACCGCCATGAACAGCGTGTAGCCGTCCGGCGCCGATCGCGCGACCTGGCCGGCGGCGAGCCCGCCGTTCGCGCCCGGCATGTTTTCCACGATCACCGGCTGCTTCATCTGCTCGGAGAGGCGCTCTCCGAGCGCCCGCGAGATCAGATCGATCGCCCCGCCCGGCGGTTGCGGCAAAACGAGCTTGATCGGACGCGACGGATAATCCTGCGCTTGCGCCATGCCTCCGAGGGCGCCGGCGAACGCCAAGGCCGCTGCCGCGAACGACACGATCCGGCGCATGCTGGTCCTCCGCTCGTGGTGCCCAAGGCCGACGCGGCTGTTCGCGTCGCCAACGCTATCTCGCGCAAAACCCAATCGATTGTCCATTCGTTCGTCGACCGGGGCTACGCCGGTCAGGCCGGGCGCATGGGAACCGAGCGGCACCGAAGGTCGCTCCCAGCGCGTCGGCGTGTCCGCCAACACCGCCGCGATTACGGCTGGGCCCACGCATAAAGGTTGCGACCGGCCGATTATCTGACTAAAGTCAGAGAATGGACGCGGGTCATGTCCGCCAGGTACGCAGCTTCAATCGCACGGTCAGTCAGCGGATCGGCGCGCTCGAGGACAATTTTCTGGGTCGCGGCCGTCCACTCGGCGAAGCGCGGCTGTTGTACGAAATCGGCCGCGACGGCGCGGACGTCCGGAATTTACGAGCGAGATTGGAGCTCGATTCCGGTTATGTCAGTCGCCTGCTGCGCTCGCTCGAGCGTCAAGGGCTGGTGAAAGCACAACCTGCAGCGAACGATGGCCGGGTTCGTCGGGTGACGTTGACCCGCAAAGGGCTGCGCGAAGTAACGGAGCTCGATCGTCGTTCCAACGCATTCGCAAAATCTGTTTTGGCTCCGCTCGGCGCGGCGCAACGGGATCGCTTGATCGCGGCGATGGCGGAGATCGAGCGACTGCTGCGGGCCTCGGCCGTTCAAATAAAGGCGGAAGCGTCGGACAGCGCCGATGCGCGTTGGTGTCTCGAAGAATACACCGCCGGCCGGCGTCTTTGTCATCGCCCGCCTCGGCGGTCAGCCGATCGGTTGCGGCGCGCTCAAAGTGAAAGACCGAAATATCGGCGAAGTAAAGCGCATGTGGGTCCGTACCGACGTGCGCGGGCTCGGCGTCGGTCGGCGCATGCTCGAAACGTTGGAAACGCTTGCACGAGAATTTGGACTGGGCACGCTGAGGCTCGAGACCAATCGGACCCTCGAGGAAGCGCAGGCGTTGTATCGCAAGTGCGGATATCTCGAGGTCGCGCCCTTCAACGATGAGCCCTATGCGCATCACTGGTTCGAAAAAGCCCGAATATGACGATCGGGATGCGTGAACGATTCGGCGAGAGCGCATTCCACTTAGCGAGAAGCTCACTGCGATGCAGCTTCTCTGCGTTGTCGCATTTTCGGACAGAAAACCGGTTCCCGCCCCGGATCCGGATCAAGTCCGGGGCAGGCTTTTTCTTGAAAATGCTCCAGCCGCGCAAGCGCAGTGCGGGAACATTCGGCTGCTGCAGCGTCCCCGGCCGAATTTCCGCGGCCGCTCGGCGCGCCGCCCTCATTCACGAGGCCGGTTGGAACCGGGCGTCCGCTGTGAGCCGGGTTTGTGCAATTCATCCGGAACCCATGGCAGGAACGGCTGTTAGCCAGCAGAGGGCCGTGCGGTACGTTCCCACGACGCACGACGCGAAATCCCCCGTCAAATTTCAGCTCGTTTTCCAGGAGGAGAAGCTATGGCCAAGGGTCCAGCGACTGTCTCTGAGCACAACGCCGAACGAACCATACAGGCGGCCAGCTACGGAATGGACTGGATGCGTCAGTTCATGGAACAGAGCCTCAACCAGACAGCGGCAATGTTCGAGAGCTTTCTCACGAATGCCCGCAGGACCGCAGACAGTTTCGACCAGCAAGCGTCGGAGGCGCGCGAGCGGTCCATGTCCGCTCGCAACGGAAACGCTCTCCAACACAATGAACTTCGCACACAAGTTCATGCGCGCGAGAGAGCCGCAGGATCTACCCAACTTCAAAGCGAGTTCGTGAGCCAGCAGGCGCAGGCGCTTGCAGAACAAAGCAAACTGCTTGGGCAAAGCATCGCGCGAGGAGCCATCGAGGTCGGAAAGTTGACCTCTCGGGGGTTCGCGGAAGTGTCTCGAAGGGGGTCTGAAGCCGCGTGAGCCGGACTATCGCGGGCAGGCCAAGCCGCCGCGAGAACAGGGCGGTTCAGGGGTGGTTTGCCATGCAGACGTCCCCCGCGGGTTAGCTGGTGGAGCCGAGGGGGGTCGAACCCCTGACCTCCTCATTGCGAAGCAAGAGGCGCTCCGCGTCGCACGGCGGCTGACGACGGCATCGTCGCAAGATAGGCCCAGCGGTGCCAGCGTCTGCTAACCATAGCCGTCGATCGCCTCCTCATTCTTGACCCTTGCGCTCTCCCAGACGGTACAAATTACGTGCGACTCGCACGGCGCGAGGCGCCCAGGAATGGCCCCATGCCCCGAGCCCGGCACGGCAAGCTCACGGACTCCTTTATAGGCTCCTTGGCGCCCAAGGACGGCGGGCGGGAGCGCATCGTTCGCGACGGCGCGGTTCCGGGGCTCCTGATCCGGGTCGGGACGCGCAAGCGCAGTTTCGAGCTGCGCATCGAGAAACCCCCGAAGGCGACGCGGCAGCTCGGACACTGGCCGGACGTGACCGCGAGCGAGGCCCGCCGGATCGCGGAGGAGCTCTGGGGGCGGCATCAACGCGGCGA
>WNFG01000229.1_pt1 | contig 47169 bp, 44 predicted proteins | sample 5400431 | NCBI WGS metagenome assembly WNFG01 (sample SAMN13153346, study PRJNA577476) | soil metagenome | isolation source: 120 cm saprolite under Douglas fir tree site 2 hole 3 replicate 2 | place: USA:California | collected 2015-04-18
CGCTCGGATATCGCAACTTGCTGCGGTCGTAACGGGCGCGGTTCTTGCTCGTCCACATCGGTGACCCCTCCTCGAATCAGGCCACCACTCTTGAATCACAGGTGATTCATATGATTCAAGAACTCTTCGGACAGACACTCAAGGTGTTGAAGGAGCAACAGCCCAAGGTGCTGCCACCGATCAAGCTTCATCATGGTGAGGCCCTGTGGGTCCTGGCTCGCCTCGGCTTCCAGGGGAAAGCAAGCAACAGCACTTTCTATGAATACATCAAATCATTACGAAAGCTCGGCACCCCTTTCGAGCACGGCAGGATCAGATTTGGACGTCGCCGTCTCGCCAACTACTCGTATTGTCACTTGATGGAGCTTGCGCTCGTGCTGACATTGCGCGTTTATCACGCCGTCCCTGATTCAATACTTGCCGAAATCATTCGCTACCGCCGAACGTTATATAGATGTTATCATCGGGCTTATGCTGACCGGGAGCTAAGGGCGCGCATCAGCGTTCAGGCACCAAGGCAAGTGGCGATCGAAGTCAGGGGTATCTTCCTCGACCTGCAAATCAACTTCTCAGGCGGCACCTTGACGGGCTTCGGCCCGCCAAGACTGCTCGCTCCGTTCGAGGGTCTCGCAGCTTTCGCTGGGCGCGATATTGCCGCCAGGGCTATGTTGCCCATAAATATTTCGCTGCTCTCGGAGCGGTTGGTTTCAACGGCGCTTCGGGCTCCACTCATTCGAACCGGACCTCGGCCGGCGCGAAAAAACCGGCGTTTGAGACCGCGTCCAAAGCAGGCGGGGACGATGACCGCACTCCGCGGCGACAACTAGGTCGAGGCCACTTGCGAATGGGTTTTATCAGACGGCCCACCGATAGGAGACTCAGCTCTTGACCAAGATTCTCCTGGTCCGACATGGCCATGTCGAAGGAATCAAACCAGAACGCTTTCGCGGTCGCGCTGACCTGCCTCTGACCAGTCGCGGAGGCTCGGAAGCTCAGGCCGTTGCGCGGCGCATTGCGTCCGCTGGCAGCCACTCAAGGTCTATACCAGTCCAATGAAACGGTGCATCGAAACCGGCCACGCTATCGCGAACGCGTGCGGCGTCGAAACCCAGATTATCGATGAACTCAACGACATCGATTATGGCGCATGGCAATCGAGGAGCTATGAGGAAATCGAGGAAACCGATCCAGAACTTTTCGCGGCATGGTTCGCCACCCCTCATCTGGTTCGATTCCCGAACGGCGAATCGCTGCAGGACATGGTCGCGCGGACCGCGGATGCGCTTCGGCTCGTTCTCAATCGACACGTTGAGGACACGGTCGTGCTGGTTGGCCATACCAGTGTGAATCGTGCCTTGCTGGTTCAGTTGGTCGATCAGCCTCTGTCCGCCTATTGGCGTCTTGCACAGGCGCCATGCTGCATCAACGAGATCGACGTGATGGGCGGGCGTATCGTCGTTGTACGGATCAACGAAACGCAATACCTCGATAATCTTCCCGGCTGATTCGACGTTCCCTCCGGCAAAATCGACGACTATTCGGCCGCCGGGAGCGGTTGTCGCTGGATGGGCCGGGTGCGCTCTGATCCGAATTCGGCTTCGTACACGTCCTTTCCATAGCTTGTCTGCAAGGGGTCGGCTTGGATCAAACGGAAGGTACGTGTTCCATCGGGCAGTCGTTCGGCCCGCAGGAAAACTGCATTGGACTTCTTCTCGTCATAAAGCCTGCGCGCGAATTCATACAAGTGCGTCACGAACGACACCTTGACGCCGCTTTCGAGCAGCGCATTTGTTATTTGTGCAGCAATTTCTGAGCCTTCCCTTTCGTTGGTCGCAGCGAAGGACTCGTTAAACAGAACCATCGAGCGCCGCGACAACGTATCCACGATCCCGCTCATTCTGCTGAGCTCCTCATCCAGCTTGCCGCTCTCCATGGCGGCGTCTTCTTCTCGCCGGTAGTGAGTGAAGATGCCGTCCCGGACATCGGCCGAAAAGTTCTCGGCCGCCACAAACATGCCGGCCTGCATCATCAACTGGCCAACGCCCAGGCTTCGTATAAAGGTCGACTTGCCCCCCGAATTTGCGCCGGTAATGACAATGAGGTCCTTACCGTCGGCATTCAGGTCGTTGCCGACCGCCTTCCGTTTCATGCTCAACGTCAGGCAGACATCGTAAAGTCCGGAAAATGACAGCTTCCGCTGTTCGAAGGGCGCGGGCACCGGGAAGCAAGTCGGGGCACCCATTCCGTCAAGTTTCCGCTTCAGATTCAGGCATCCGACGTAGAAGGCCAATTCGGTCCGCAGCATCTGAAAGAAACTTACGATATGATCCGCGGACTGGGCCGACGCATTTGCCACATGATTGATCCCCTGGTTTTGCAGCGTGGCCAGCGCCTGTCCGCCCGCTTCATCGCGAGGGTGGAGATGGAATTTGTAGCCAGGCGGCCGCTGCAGGAGACGCGCGATCCAGTTGCGCTGGTCGTGACGCGGCTTGCGGAGCACGTAATTTGTGGCCTTGTTCCCCATGCCCAGCTGCGCGCTTACGAGAACTCCGTTGCGGAATTGTAATCGCTTTAGATGCTGCTCGATGGTCGCGAAATACTCGTCGCTGAGTTCTGTCTCCAGCATCGCAAACAATCGCGTAATGCCGTCAGATTCGAAGTGTTCGGCGTGATGATCGGCAATTCGGCGCAATCGCGTGAGCTTGCCTATCAACATCTGTAGCACGTCGACTGCCTGGTGGAGCGTGCTGGAGGGATAGCGGATAAAGGAACCCCAGTAATGTTTCCTCTCTTCCGTGATCGCCTCGCACGCAACCTGATACATCTCCCTCACGATGGCTTCGTTGCGCGTGCAGTCTTCCAGAATAGGCTGGCGATACAGGATTATCTGCGGGTCAGTGACGCCGGCCAGTAATGCGATCGTCGCCACCTCAAACAAAAAATTGTCGTCCAGCGCCATGGCGTTGAACAGGATGTCGAGCCCAAGGTCTTGCGTCAGCGCCGCTTCGTTCGATGGAAGGATCTGTTTCAGATTTACGTTTTGATCTTTTGCACGCGAGTTTCGTTCCCTTCGCGACAGCAACTGCAGTGGGTCGAAATCGCGATCAGGATACATGAGGAAGGCTTTCATGATTTCAAGCGCTCCCTGATGTGATCGTGTGTGAGCCGGTATTTTTCAGCAATGGCCATCGCATAGGCTAACCCGTCTGCAGGCCGCCTCACGATCCTGAAAGTGCGCAACGCGGGGTTTTCCGGCACGATCGTGCTGACCATCGAGACGGGGTGTAGACCGAATGATGCCAGCTCGTCGATGAACGTGACCCAGACGCAAAGCAGATCGAGTTCGACTATCTGTTCGACAACCTTCTTGCTCAGGAAGATCTCGTCCTGAATTGTGGTGGAGGTGAAGATCTCGTTCATGATGATGATGGAGCGGGATGTCGCCTGTTTCAGGGTAGAGTGAATCCGCGCCAGGTCGTCCTCCAGCTTGCCGCGAAGGTTCTCGACCTTCTCCTCCTGTTCGAAATGGGTGAAGAGCCTGTCGAACAGAAAGAGCCGGGCCTTTCGGCCGGGCACCGGGCAGCCGAGGCTGGCAAGATGGTGCAATTGTCCGAACGCGCGCGCGAAGGTCGTCTTGCCGCCCTGGTTCGGGCCGGTGACGATGATGATCCGCTCCTTTCCTTTCAGAAAGAAATCGTTGCAGACGATCGAGCCCTTGGCGTTGATCAGCTTCTGGGCCAGCGCCAGATCAAATCCCTCGTAGTCCCACACCTCCTTTGAGTTGGGAGACAGTTGCGGATAGCAGAACCGCAGTCCAGCGCGCTTGAACTTTTCAAGGTATTCCAGAAACGCTATATAAAATTGAATCTCGCGATCGAAGGCCGCTATCGTTTCATCAAGGAAACCCGCGTGCCGCGCGTAGAAGTCGACCAGGCGTGAAAACGGCTCCGGATTCAGCCGCGCGACGAATTCGAGGATTTTGGCTTCGATGTGGTTGATGTCCTCCGGCGCGGAGCGGTAGTCTATCTTGTAGTCCTTGACAGCTCCCTGCTTGAATTTTTCGAAGGTCTGCTCGATCTCCGCGCTGTAATCGGCCTCCTGGTCATAGTTGCAAACGGTGAAAGAGCCGGCCCGCAAAAGCAGACGATAGTTTATGGCGGACAGACCAGCCGTAAGCCCTTCCGCCTCCTGGAACAGCGATTTGAAATAGGGGCCAGCAGCGTAGGCGGCCAGATAGTCGCGAAAGCAACACAGCCCGCGTGATTTGAGCGGCGCGGCGGCGAGGTCAGCTGCCAACTGGTTGACGACATCGCAATAGATTTCCACCGCATGAAGAAACCAGCGTTCCCTGTGGAATCGATCATGGAGTTTATTTACCAGGGCCAGAAGCACCCGAACGTCGTGCATACTCTGAGTGAATGATTTTACCTTCTCGAGCGATGCTGGAATTTCCAGATCTTGAAAGACTTCATGCCGGTAGCGGATCGTATCGACACTATTTAAGGAGAAATAGAAGAACGGCTTGAGGTCGTGGTCCTTGCAGCCGGACGTGACCGGGTCCACGATCTGATCGAGATTCAAATCAGGAAAGAAGGCCGGTGCGCTGGCGCTTTGTGCGCTCAGCCGATCTTCACGCCGGGCAAAGAGTATGCTTGGTGAACCGGTTTGATCGATGGCGGACATACAAAAACTCCTACCAAAGCCGTGCTTTAGTAGGAGTCATCAGCCCAAGGGGGCGGTTTGGGCGAACTCCATCGCCAATCAGGAAACAATCTTAGGCTCAATATTGTTCCCGTCAATATGGCGTCGCTTGCTTGTTTCCGCCTCGGACCCCATGTAAAATATTAATCTCACGACGGGGATGGAGTGCCCCCGAAACTGCCGTACGGCTGATGACTCCTACCGCGTTTGACGGCCGGCGGTGGGATTGTTGCGCTCTCTATTCCCAGACAATCCGGTCTCTACGCGCCGTGTGGTACTACGCCATGACGGAGCGCGCTGATGCTACGTTTCATGTTTCGCGGATTGCCGTGGTTCGATCCCGGATCGTCCGACCGAATGCCGGTTGCCGTGCGGAGCGTTCCACCGACGGCGCTCCACCCCAATGAAAGTCCAGCTTTTGCGGCCGGGGGAACGAGATTTCCACGGGAGGAGTGAACGATGGAGGCGACGGCGTCAGCCAGCTCTGGCCAAAAGTCAATCGATCGGGCGGCAATACGCTTCATCGTTCTGATCGGCGTCGTCAGCCTTTTCGGCGACATGACATATGAGGGCGCGCGAAGCATCACTGGCCCGTACCTCGCAACGCTTGGCGCGTCCGCGACGATCGTCGGCGTCGTCGCCGGGTTCGGCGAGCTCGTCGGCTACGCCATCCGGCTCCTTTCGGGTTATGTCGGTGATCGGACTGGGCGCTATTGGACCGTCACCATCATCGGATACATCCTGAACCTGTTCGCGGTCCCGCTGTTGGCACTGGCAGGAAGCTGGCAAGTCGCCGTTGTCCTGATCGTCGCGGAACGCATGGGGCGGGCGCTGCGCGCGCCAACGCGCGACGCCATGCTGTCGCACGCCGCGACCCGAACCGGCGCCGGCTGGGCCTTTGGCCTGCACGAGGCGATGGATACAACGGGCGCCATTATAGGGCCGCTCGCGGTCAGCGCGGCACTGTATTTCGGGCGAGGCTACACAACGAGCTTTGCCATGTTGGTGGTCCCGGCCATTCTCTCGATCATTGTGCTGCTGGTTGCAAGATCGCAGTTTCCGGCCCCTCGGGATCTGGAAGTCGTCGAGCCGATCCGCCAGCCGAGCGCGCTGCCGGCGAAGTTCTGGACGTTTTCGGTCGCTGCGGCGTTCATTGGCGCAGGCTATGCCGATTTTTCATTGTTGGCCTATCATTTCGGAAAGGCCGCCATCGTTGCCCTGCCGTGGATCCCGATCCTCTATGCAGTTGCGATGGTGGCTGCCGCGGTCGCCGCACTCGGGCTCGGGCGCTGGTTCGATCAGGTTGGAATTGCTGTTTTGATTCCAGTGACGGTGATTTCTGCGCTGTCGGCGCCACTGGCATTTCTCGGCGGTCCGGCGCTGGTGACGGTTGGCGTCATCTGCTGGGGAATCGGAATGGGCGCACAGGAATCGGTCATGCGCGCAGTCATCGGCTCCATGGCGCCGCCGGATCGTCGCGGGACCGCCTACGGTCTGTTCCACACGATCTTCGGTGTCGCATGGTTCGTTGGCAGCACTCTTCTCGGGGTCATCTACGACCATTCCGTCGTCGGTGTTGCCGTGCTCTCGTTCGTTTTGCAGCTGCTGGCGGTTCCGATTTTGTTCGCGGTTGCGGCCAGGAGGAGCACCGGATGATGCGATACGAGCGAAGCGCAGTCCGTCGGATACGGCCCCGCGTCTCGGCGCGCGAGACCCGGTTAGCTGGGAGGTCGGCAGTGTGAAAAGCCTGCAACGCCCGTCCTTCTTCAGGATGTTCGATCTGCTCCTGAGCACGACCAACCCGGGTTTCAAACTCTCGCGCTGGACTCATGATGGCGTGGAATTCGAACGTGAACGACACAGCTTCACCAGTCCGAGGCACGGCCTGACAATCGAGATCATTACTTTGATCCGCAGCGGCCGGCGCGGTTGGTCGCTCATGGTGACGAAGGAATATTGGTGGGCGGGCACCGAGAGTAAAGCGTTCAAGAATCTGCGTTGGGCTCGCCCGCTCGGCGGCCAGCGCAGCGATCTGTTCGCCTGGCTGCGCGCTCAAGAGGCGGCATTGGAGCGCGCGTCGATATCCGAGCAGGCGTCCAGGAGAGCGGACAAGGGTGTGAGCGAAAACGAGCGCAACGCATCTATTGAAGCCCTGAGCCTGCAAGATAAATAGGGCAATCGCACTTGAAGCATCGGTACCGCATCGATGTGGCAACAATGATGAACGAAACGACTTCCCACCCATTTGATTGAGCCGGAACCCGGTCGCTGTTAGAATGTTTGATGAAGGGGATGGAGTGCCCCGATAACCGCCGCAAGGCTGATGACTCCTACCGCCAAAACGGAAGCCGCGGCAATCCTGCCGCGGCAGATGGAGCATCGACATGGCTGGATCGAGAACAAGCTCGGTTCGCGACAAGCCGCAGAGTCCACCCAGCGGAACCGGCGTGGCGTCGCCAGAGTGGCAGGCCTCAGTCACCGATGATCGTGATTCCAGCTATCGGCCGGGCATCGGCATTATGCTGCTGAATGCGCAGGGCGATGTTTTCATTGGCCGTCGAGCGGACGTGCAAGGCGAGGTATGGCAGATGCCACAGGGCGGCATCGATGACCGGGAGAGTCCGCGCGAGGCAGCGATGCGCGAATTGAAGGAAGAGATCGGAACGAACAACGCCGAGGTCATCGCAGAAAGCGGACGCTGGCTCTATTACAACGTGCCGGAAGAGTTTGCCCGGAAAGCCTGGGCCGGACGCTGGAAAGGTCAGCGGCAGAAGTGGTTCGTGATGCTGTTCAAGGGAGCCGATTCCGATATCGATCTCGAAGGCAATCATCCCGAGTTCAACGCCTGGCGATGGGCTCCGGTCAGCGAGCTCACGGCGCTGGCGGTCTCCTTCAAGCGTCAGCTTTACCTCGACGTCATCGGTGAGTTTCCAACGATTTTCCGGGATTAGACCAATGAACTTCGCGATCAAGACGGTCGACGCTTTTGAAATTCTCGACTCCCGCGGCAACCCGACGCTTCGCGTTGTCATAAAACTCGACAATGGGCACTGCGGCGTCGCTTCTGTTCCATCCGGAGCCTCAACGGGGCGGTACGAGGCTCTTGAGCTTCGCGACGGCGATGCGGCCCGATACGGTGGCAAGGGCGTTCTCAACGCCATCTCGAACGTCAAAACGGCGATCCGCGAACGCCTTGAGCGCTCGGACGCCACACCGCAAGAAACCGTTGATGCAGCATTGATTGCGCTCGACGGCACGGAGAACAAGTCGAAGCTCGGGGCCAACGCCATACTGGGTGTTTCAATGGCCGCTGCCCGGGCGGCAGCCTCGGCCATGGGTGTCCCGCTATACCAATATCTGGGTGGCGCCTCGTCGCATCGTCTGCCGGTGCCCATGATGAATGTCATCAATGGCGGCCGGCACGCCGAGAATTCTCTCGATTTCCAGGAATTCATGATCGTGCCTCATGGGGCGCCCAACTTTGCCGAGGCGCTGCGATATGGCGCCGAGACCTTCCATGCGCTGCGCGCCCTGCTGCACAAGGCTGGTCAGTCGACGGCGGTCGGTGACGAGGGAGGGTTTGCGCCTAACCTCAGAAACAGCGAGGAAGCATGCGAGTTGATCGTGGCGGCGATTCGCGAAACGGGACTGCGGCCGGGCGATGATGTTGCGCTCGCCCTCGATCCGGCCGCGAGTTCGTTTGCGGCGGGCGGCCGATATGTCTTTGACAAGTCGGGTGGCCGGATCGTTTCGCGCGAAGAGCTGCTCTTGCTCTATGGCCGTCTCGTCGATATTTATCCGATTGTATCCATCGAAGACGGCTTCGCGGAAGACGATTGGGAGGGTTTCCGCGCACAGACGGCCGCGCTCGGCGATCGCATACAAATTGTCGGGGACGACCTGTATGTGACCAACCCGCGGTTTATCCGGCGCGGAATTCAGGAGCGCGCGACCAATGCCGTCCTGATCAAGCTCAATCAAATCGGAACTGTCTCGGAGACGATCCAGGCGGTTCAGATGTGCCGGGAGGCCGGCTGGCAGTACGTGATTTCTCACCGATCCGGCGAGACCGAAGATACATTCATTTCCGGCTTTGCCGTCGCAATGGGCGGCGGCCAGATCAAGGCCGGATCGCTGTCGCGCAGCGAACGCCTCGCAAAATACAATCGGCTGGTGGAGATCGAACGTGAGCTCGGTCCGTCCGCCATCTATACAAGTCCGTTCCCGAAGTTTCTTAAGGCGACACCCCATTCGGAAGCTGGTGCAATCGTGAGCGGGTAGCCGCATCGGGGCATTGGTCCGCCGGGCATAGCACCGACAACGTTTGATTTTTGCGCAGTGCCATTTCCCGTTTGCTTTGCAGCTTGAGGACTCACAACACTGCGGCACCGGCAATCGCACACAGCGTCACCACTAACCATGGCGGCAGGTTCCACACCACCAGCAGTAAAAAGCCAGCGAGTGCGACGGCAAAATCGCGCTGGCTGAGGACGGCGCTCGTCCAGAGCGGGCTGTAGAGTGCTGCGCCGAGGATTCCGACCACCGCGGCGTTGGCACCTCTCATGCCTGCCTGAACCATCGGCTGTGGACGCAGCGAATCCCAAAACGGCAAAATTCCGTAAACCAGAAGCAAGCCCGGCAAGAAGATCGCGACGAGCGCGATCGCGGCACCGGTAAGTCCATTTGGCGCCGGGCCCATTACCGCGCCCAGATAGGCTGCGAATGTGAAGAGCGGTCCGGGCACGGCCTGGACCAGGCCGTACCCCGCCAGAAACGTTTCGTTCGACACCCAAGCCGGCGTAACTACCTCCGCCTGAAGCAAGGGCAAGACGACATGGCCGCCGCCGAAGACGAACGCGCCGGCACGAAAGAAGGCGTCGAAGAGCGCAAGACCTTGATGATGTGTCGCACCCACGAGGGCAGGCAGAGCAATAAGCAACATCGCAAAGATCACAAGAGCAATTACGCCGCTTCGTCGGCTGATTGGAAAGCTCAAGTGTCCGGAAGGGGGAGTCGTGGTTTCGCTACGGCAAAGTGCCAGCCCAGCAACTGCCCCAATCGCGATCGCGGCAATCTGTGCGACGGATCCATTAGACAAGACAACGCTGGCAACCGCGGCGAGTGCAATTCCAGCGCGCGGCCGATCCGGTGTGAGGCTTCGTGCCATGCCCCAGATGGCTTGGGCGACCACCGCGACGGCCACGAGTTTGAGGCCATGCAGAAGTCCCGACGCGACGGGACCGTTGAATGAGGCTGCACTAAGCGCAAAGGCCAACAGGATGAGGGCGGAGGGCATGGTAAACGCGAACCAGGCAGCGAGCCCGCCAAGAAGTCCGTTTCCGCGCAGGATACCCAACGAAAATCCGACCTGGCTGGAGGCTGGCCCGGGCAGAAACTGGCACATCGCGACCAGATCGGCGTAGCCGGCTTCATCGATCCACCGCCGCCGCACCACCAATTCGTCCCTAAAATAACCGAGATGCGCAATTGGGCCGCCGAAAGAAGTGACACCAAGCTTGAGAAAAACCCGAAAGACCTCGCCGGGCGAGCCGGGGGCCACTCTGTTCTTCGAGCCGAGATCGCCACCGTTTGCCTCGGCATCGGCAGGCAAAGAACCATTCATCGATTTACCTCTTGCTCGCTCTTTTAGATTGCGGCTGAGCTGGGACGATTTCACCGAACAACTCTTTTGCTTTCGCTATAGCCAACTTGATCGCCTTGCGGCCGAGAGGAGTTGCTCGATAATATTTTCGCGAGGTACGCCCCTCGCGCTCCAGGCGCGAGGCCAGGTAACCTTTCTTTTCCAATCCGTGCAGCAACGGATAAAGCGTTCCCGGACTCAATCGATAACCGTGGCGTGCCAACTCTTCGATCATCCATTGGCCATACAGTTCCCCTTCGGCGGCATGATGAAGAATATGCAGGCGAATGAAGCCGCTGAGGAGATCGCGATGGTCCATTCCGGCAAGATGCCTTGGTTGTGATCCGAGTGAACTTGACTATCGCAGTTCGATAATGAAATTCAATCGCTAGTCGATTGCGTGAACGCCAACCCGGAGAAATCAGCATGTCGATGGCGCGTCGCGAACTTCTGCAACGCGGAGGAATGGTGGCCCTTTCGGCGGCGCTTCCCAGGTTCGCCCAGGCTCAACCTGCTGCCGGTAGCACCCAGGGATCACCGCAAGCTGCCGCGGATCACACGATCCGGATCGGCAACGGGCTCGTGGAATTGGCACCGGACCGCATCATTTCTACCACGACGTATAACGGACAGTTTCCCGGGTCGCTGCTGCGCTTCAGGGAAGGCCAGCAGGTCGTTGTCGATATCCATAACGACACCGACATTCCCGAACAGTTGCACTGGCACGGCCAGAACGTACCGGTCGATGTGGACGGCGCATCGGAAGAAGGAACCCCCTTTATTCCGGCGCATGGCATGCGCCGCATCGCCTTCACGCCCGGGCCGGGGGGATTGCGATTCTATCACACGCACCTTACGCCCGGTGCCGATCTGTCCGGCGGCCAATATGGCGGACAAGTACGCACGGTCTACATTGAGCCGAAACATGAGCCCGGCCGCTATGATCGCGAAGTCTTTCTCATGCTCAAGGAAATTCCAGCCTGCGCTCAGTCGCGGAGGCGACATGGCGATGGATTTTTTGGCGCCTGTAACTCGTGTGAGGGCGCTCGAAGAAGCCGGCGAGTCCGCCATGCGCGCGTCGCTGGCCAAGGGAATGCCGCATGGCTTTGAGGTCGGTTACAGTCTGTTCTCAATCAACGGCCGAATGTTGGGTCACGGCGATCCCGTTCGTGTGAAGGTGGGCGAGCGCATTCTGTTTCATATCGTCAATGGCAGCGCGACTGAGATCCGCAGCCTCGCCTTGCCCGGACATAACTTTGAAGTGATTGCATTGGATGGCAATCCTGTTCCGACGCCCGTTCCCGTGCCGGTGCAATGGCTAGGGGCAGCGGAACGCATCTCCGCCGTCGTCGAAATGAATCATCCCGGAGTATGGGTGATGGGCGACCTTGCTGATGATGACCGCACAAGGGGCATGGGCATCGTGGTTGAATATGCCGGTAAAACGGGAAAGCCAAAATGGACCAAGCCGGCTCCATTTAAATGGGACTATACCCGTTTCGGACTATCTAATCGTGACGCCCAAGCGCCGGATGAAACCATTGATATGACGTTCACCAAAAACAATGCCGCCAATCAAGGGTTCAACGAATGGCGTATCAACGACGTGGCGTTTTCAATGGAAAAAATGGAGGCGATGTTTCATTTACGCGAGGGAAAGCGCTATCGGCTGCGCATGCGCAATGCCAGCGACGACATCCACCCCGTGCATCTGCACCGTCATAGCCTTGAACTGACCCGCGTAGCTGGGAAAGCGACAGCCGGGATCATGAAGGATGTCGTCATGTTGGGTGGATACCAGGAAGTAGAAGTCGACTTTGTGGCCGACAATCCCGGTCGAACTCTGTTCCACTGTCATCAACAGCTGCATATGGACTTCGGGTTTATGGTGCTGTTCGACTACGCCTAGCGCACTGTATCATCCGGTACGTCATCAGAAATTTATCGGGCTCGTTCGAATTGAGAAGAGGCGAGTTTTGCAATCGACGCTAAGCCGACGCCAATTTGCAATCGGGACCGCTGCAGTCGTGTCTGGCGGCCTCGTCGGCGGTCTCGCCGGCAGCGGCCTCGCGCAAAGCGAGTCGGTGCGCTTCAACAGGCGCTTGCCCATCCCTCCGCTGATCGACGCGGCCGAACAAGGAAACGCAGTCAAACTCAGGGTCACGTCCGGACAGCACGCATTCGTCAAAGGCAAGCCGACGAAGTCCTATGGCTACTCAGGTCCCGTCCTTGGACCGACCGTCCGCTTGCGCCGTGGCGATGAGGTGGAGATGACGGTCGAGAATGCGCTTGACGTTGATACAACTGTACACTGGCATGGACTTCTGGTGCCCGGAGATGTTGATGGCGGGCCGCATCAAGTCATCAAGTCAGGCAGTACATGGCGCCCGAGACTCAAGATTGAGCAGCCGGCCTCAACCGGGTGGTTTCATCCTCATCTGCACCACGACACGGCCCGACAGGTCTATATGGGTCTCACGGGGCTCATTGTCGTCGATGACGGTTCCGACGCCAGACTCGGACTGCCGCGCACATACGGCATCGACGATTTGCCCATTATCCTTCAGGATCGGGCATTCGCTTCCGACGGTTCGCTTTTATACGATCTCGATCTCGACCCCCTCACCATCCAGTATGGCCTCCGTGGCGACACCATCATCGCCAACGGCGTAATCGCCCCCGCCGCCAAGGTTCCCAGCGGTTTGGTGCGGCTGCGAATTCTTAATGCGGCCAACGCGCAAAATTTCGACCTGCGCTTCAGTGATCGACGCGAGTTTTGCGTCATAGCATCAGATGCTGGGTTTCTTCCTGCGCCCGTCGCAATAAAGCAGCTCAGAATTTCTCCCGCGGAGCGCTTCGAAATCCTTGTCGACTTCACGAACCGCAAATCCGTCATGCTTGAGACGGGCCCTGACACAGCGATGGGTATATTCGGCGCTGTATCGCCGGATAGTACCGCTGAGTTTGTCTCGATCATGCGCTTTGAACCGACTGCAACCGCAGCAATCGTGAAGGAAATCCCGCTTCGCCTTATTGAACCTGCTGCAGCCAACCTGGAGAGGGCCGTCCGCCGCCGCGAATTCCTGCTGGACAGCGGCATTTGCGGGGGTCAAAGGCCGACGGAGATGGGCATGCTCCCCGGCTTGTGCATCAACGGAAAGACCCATGACTTGGCCCGCATTGACGTTGAGACCAACCTCGGAACGCTGGAAGTGTGGAAGATCGTCTCGCGCGGCATGGCTCATCCCTTCCACGTGCACGGCGCGTCATTTCGCATCTCGTCACTTAGCGGCGCATCGCCGCCGGCTCATCTGGCAGGTTGGAAGGACGTGGTTCTCGTCGAGGACGAGGCCGAGCTTCTGATTTCCTTTAATCAACCCGCGACGCGGGAACATCCCTTCATGTATCACTGTCACATCCTCGAACACGAGGATGCTGGGATGATGGGACAATATGTGTGCCTCTGAGGGAGCCGCCGCTGTTGGCCGAACAAATGACGGCAAGCTGGCTGGTAAAGCGATGAAAGACCTCTGTCTTGCAACCCCCTCGAGCTTCGCCAATGTCCGTTTCGTGCTTACGGACATGGACGAAACCCTTACCTATCGGGGGCGGTTATCAGCTCGCACTTACGGTGCGTTGGAGCGGCTTCAGCGCGCCGGAGTGAGAGTGATCCCGGTGACAGCCGCGCCAGCGGGTTGGTGCGATCAGATGGCCCGAATGTGGCCGGTGGACGGCGTGGTCAGCGAGAATGGTGGCCTTTTTATACAGAGCGATGGTGGGCATGGTGTTAAACGGAGTTTCTGGCACGCTGAAGCCAAACGGCAGGCGATCTCGGATCAGCTTGCTACGATTGGTCGACACATCCGGCAGATAGTCCCATCGGCTGTAGTTGCAGACGATCAGCCCTTTCGCCTCGCAAGCTTGGCGTTCGCTAAACCAGACGGTGAAGCAGATCGCCGTGTCATCGTGACGGCGATGCAGGACGTGGGGCTCAATGTGACCGTCAATAATCTTTGGATTCTTGGCTGGATTGGCGCGTACGACAAGCTCGCCATGGCGCGCCGGGTGATGGCTGACGTCTATGGCATCGACATCGATGCCGACCGTGATGCGATCCTGTATTGCGGGGACTCCGCCAACGATGCCCCCATGTTCGGGTTCTTCCGACATACGGTTGGTGTCAGCACCGTGCGGCATTACCTTCCTGACATTCCGGTTCCGCCCAACTGGATCACCAAAGGACCAGGCGGAGACGGTTTCGTCGAAGTGGCCGACGCGGTAATAGCAGGCAAGACAGGCGATCAATAGCCGATCAGGATTTCCTCTTCCACCCGGAAGCCGGCATTCGACAGTGGCCTAGTTTGAATTTCAGTAGACCCCGATCAGCTTGCATCCCGCGATAATGAGCATCGCCCCAAGCGTCTTCAGGATCACCGGCACCGCGAACTTGATTCCGAATGTCGTCCCGATGATAGCACCTGCCAGCACGGCAACGGCATAGATCGGAAGATCGGCGGGTAGTGATTTGACGACAGTGACGTTGCCGAGAAGCCCTGCAATCGAATTGCAAAGGATGAACACCGCCGCGACGCCGGACGCGGTGCGCGTGTCGGACCATCCGGCAAACAAGAGGAGTGGCGAAAGGAAAATACCGCCGCCCGTTCCGGTCAGGCCGGAGAGAAGTCCGACCAATGCGCCGAATGCGATGCCCGCGATGGTGGGCGGATCGCGCGGTTCCTGATTGGTCGTCAACTTCCTTGGCCACAGGAATCGAATGCCAGCGATAATCAGGATCACGCCGACAAGCGGCCGGTAGAACTGCCCAGGTAGCTGCACTGCGCCGCCGATCGCGGCAAACGGCATGGCCCCGATCAGGAACGGCCACAACGTGCGCCAGCGAAACAGCCCGGCCCGCAAATATCGAAACGACGTGAAGCCCGCGACCAGGATATTCAGCGCAAGGGCCGTGGGGCGCATGACAGCCGGAGCGATGCCGAACAAAGCCATCAAGGCGATATAGGCCGACGCCCCGGCATGGCCCACGGACGCGTAAAGCGCCGCGCCAGCGAACATACAGGCGGCAAGAAATAGGATGTGAAGTTCGGGCATGGCACGGCTCGCGAAGCAAAGGGAGAATGCCCGTGAACCGTCGTGCCGGTGTGTTGCACGGCCTGCTTACGGCAAGACGTGGGGTCGGGAAAGTTTAGCGACAAATGCAGCAACGTCTAGGCCGCCTCCGTCGGCGACATTGATAAACGTCAATGCGCCATGCGATTTGACGATTATCGTCGTTAGGGCATTTACCGAGCGGCGAACCTGAGGGGGGATCGTTCCGGTCTATGTTAGGGGTCCGGAATTATCCTCTCCGGCCCCTGCCTTAGTTGGCGGCCTCTTTGTCCACCGGCGGAATTTTGATGTCCTTCCCTTGCATATAGGCGAGTCCAAAAGCCGTCTTATCGGCCCACATGGGCACTCAGATGAACGCTCCGCCTTTGCACGTCCGTAAGGGCCGCTTCAGTTGGTGGCCTCTTTCGCTTAAGGTCGCCTTCTCGGGCACAAACGTGAAGTGCCGACTGGCTCTGAAATTGTCTTATCGGGGTAGACCGGAAGTGATCGGCGCACTGTTAGAACGAAGCGAATGATCCTCGGCGGACATTTGCAACCTTCCCCGCGGACTGCCTCGCAGAATGAACTTTGTTAGAAGTCGCCTCTTCGGTATCGATGTACGCTGTGTCATCCCGCGGGCTTAGGAGGTGATATTGCCACGTTCAATTGTCGCCTGGTTTGCCGTATGCTGGGGGCTATTTCTCGTCGCCGCTCTGGTCGTGGGCGCGTTGCTTATTGCACTCTACAAAGAGACGACAACGCAGCGAACCGACCGCGCGGCTACGAGCATTGGGCGCGCCTGTGAAGCCATCGTCCGGGAAACAGATTCATTGGGACCGACCGCCAGGACCAAAGCCGATTACGCAAGCGCCGTCGATCATGCACTTGCGTCTTTTCCGGGGGTAGAGGGCGGCGTGTGGCAGAGCGGCTTAGGTTCGCTCGCCTATGCGTATCCGACTTACGAGGGCAGCGGGCAAAAGACCGACCTTCCGCAAGCCGAGGAACCGACCATCCGGCAGGTTGCCGAGACCTCGGCCGCGGCGCGACGCCCGTTCGAGTGGAAGCGGGATTCGCGCTCACAGGTGCTCTTGATTTCGGCGTGCCCGATGACCGGCTCTACGGCAAATACGACAGCATGGGCGATGACACGCGTCGTGACCGTCGGAGGTCGGCCATTTCTTCTCGCGACCACCGGATTGGCCTTCCTGCTCGTTGTCCTTCTCGGATCGGCTGCATTGCTTGGCCGTGTGCTGTGGCGCTGGTCGCAGCGATTGCGAACCGTCGAAGCGGCGCTGTCGGCAGGCGCTGAGGATTTGCCGGTTCTGGAATTGACCGGGCAGCGCGATCTCGATCGCATTATCGGAGCCATCAATGGCGCCGGAGCAAAGGCAGCGGAAGCCCGGCGCCGGACGGTAAATCTACTCCAGCGCGTAGCGGATGGGGAGCGCCTCGCGGCACTTGGCCGGGTCGCGGCCGGTGTGGCTCATGAAATACGGAACCCGATCGCCGCCATGCGGTTAAAGGCTGAGAATGCCCTTGCCAACGAGTCAGACCGAAGCCGGTCGACGGACGCGTTGCAAGTCGTGGTCGAACAAGTAGGGCGTATGGACCAGTTGTTGAAGAATCTGCTCCGTTCGGTGCAGCGGTCCGATATCAAGCGCGAGCCTGTGACGGATATTCATGGATTCCTTGTGGAGCATGCCGCGCTGTTCCGTGAGCAGGCGGGACGCCGCAGGATCGCTGTTGAATGTCCCCAGACGTTCGCAAAGCCGATGATGTTCGATGAGGTGCAGATCGGTCGTGCGCTCGACAATCTGATCCTCAACGCCATCCAGAATTCTGATGACGGGACGCCTATCTTGTTGCGCGCTGAGACCGTCGAGAGCGAACTTCATCTATCTGTAGCCGATGCAGGCAAAGGCGTACCCCCCACGATCCGCGAGCATTTGTTCGAACCGTTCGCGACCGGAAGACCTGATGGGACAGGCTTTGGACTTGCCATCGTGCGCGAGGTCACCGAAGCGCATGGCGGTCGCGTGACCCTTGAACACCGTAGCGACGGAACGACCTTCACGCTGGAGCTGCCGACCGGAGACCGGCCATGACGGTTGTGCTGATTGTGGACGACGAGAAGGCGTTGAGGGATGCTCTTTCCGAGGCCGTTCGCGATCTCGGCTATGAGCCCGTTGTCGCCTCGTCGGGACGCGAGGCCCTTGCCGTCGCGACAAAGGTAAAACCCGACGCTGCGCTGCTCGATTTGCGGATGCCGGACATGGACGGGCTGCAAGTTCTCATCCGCCTGCGCAACGATGCGGATGGCGCGAAGCTGCCGGTCGCAATCATCACTGCCTATGCGACCGCCGCCAACACAATCGAAGCCATGCGCCTTGGCGCTTTCGATCATCTGACCAAACCTGTCGGCCGAGCGGATTTAGCGTCCCTGCTGGCGCGCATGGTCAGATCGAGCGCGACAAAAGCGTTGAAGCCACCCCCGCCAGACACGGACAGTGTGCCCGACGACCTGATCGGCTCGAGCAACAGCATGCGCGAGGTGCAGAAGACCATCGGCCTGGTCGCGGACAGCGACGCCACGGTGTTGATCACCGGCGAAACCGGCACCGGTAAAGAGGTCGTTGCGCGCACCATCCATCGCGTCGGCGCGCGGAGCGCGGGCCCCTTCATGGCGCTGAACTGCGCGTCGATTCCCCCGGATCTGCTTGAGAGCGAGTTGTTCGGTCACGTCAAGGGCGCCTTCACCGGTGCTGTCCTTGAGCGCAAGGGAGCGTTCCGTGAGGCGCATGGCGGGACGTTATTTCTGGACGAGATCGGCGACATGGACCTTGCGATGCAGGCCAAGATCCTGCGCGCGATACAGGAGCGCGTGGTCACGCCGGTCGGTGGCCGGCCGCAAAAAATCGACGTCCGTATTATCGCCGCCACGCACCGCGATCTGGAGCAATGGGTGAAGCAAGGCCGGTTCCGGGAGGATTTGTTTTATCGGCTCAACGTCGTGCCCATCGAGCTTCAACCGCTGCGAAAGCGCGCAACCGATATCGTGCCGCTTGCCGAGCATTTTTTGATGCTTGCATCCGCGCCAAAGAAGCAATTGTCACCCCAAGCTGTGCGGCGGCTCGTCGATCATGCGTGGCCGGGAAATGTGCGCGAGCTCAGAAATGCCATGGAGCGTGTCGCGGTCATGTGCCGCAGCGATATCGTGACCGCGCTCGATCTCGGCTTTCTGACAGCGGCGCCCTCGCTGGATGCCGACGTTGCTGGTGGCAATAGCGGGGATCTTTCGTCCGCCGTGGAAAATCTTGAACGCCGCATGATCGCGGAGGCGCTGACGGAATCGAAGGGCAATCGCGCCGAGGCGGCGCGTCGTCTTGGAATCCATCGCCAACTCCTCCACACCAAAGCCGAGAAATATGGCTTGGGTAAACGGGACAACGCCGATTGATCCGACGTCTGGTTTGACGACGTAAAGCGTCTGGAAACACGACGCACGAGCTGTCGCCTGAAGTCAAAAAATCCCTTAAAATCAACGCTTCGAGCCTTGGCACGCGCCTTGCGATGACATCGTCGGAACCGACGGTTCGTCGAACGCAAGGAGCTTTGCAATGCATTGGATCGATCCCGACTATCTGCCTGAAATCACCGGCACCGTGGACCAGTTTCTGGTCAACAAGCATGGCGAGGCCGATGGCTTTCTGTTGACCGATGGTGGTGAAGTACATGTGCCGCCGCATTTGTCCTCCCGGCTTTTGCGCGAGGTTCGTCCCGGCAGCAAAGTTAGGGTGCGCGGAGTTCGCCCGCGCGGCGTTCAGATGGTCGCAGCCGTCGCGATCGACACGGAGAAGGGCCGGATTCTCGATGAAGGTCCGGATGTTCGTGAGGATGACGATGCCTTCGAGCGGGCCAAGCACAGCCCCATGAGCGCCCAAGGCATCGTGAAACAGGCCATTCACGGGCCCAAGGGCGAAACGCGCGGAGCCGTTCTCGAAGACGGGCGCATTATCAGGTTGCCGCCGCACGAGGCGAAACGCTTTTCTGACCTTCTCAAGAGAGGTTCGAAGATTTCGGTCAATGGCGACGGCGCCACAACGTCCTTTGGCACGGCGGTCGAGGCCCATCAGATCGGAACGTCCGCCGAAACGCTGAAGCCGATCGAAGCGAAGAAGCCGAAACATGGCCCCGACCATAAGGGGCCGAAGCACGACGGCAAAAAGCACGGGCCCAAACATCCACACGAAGAACATCACCGCCAAGGACAATTGGCCGCCATGGTGACCGCCGTCTCCCACTTGAAATAGGAGAACATGGTGAGCCGTCGTGAGGCAGAGCAACAAGAAGCCGAATTGACTCCGTCGCCGCGCAGCCTGCGTGGTCTTGACGGCCTCAACTTTCTGCTCGCCGACGTTCGCGACGGTCTTGGCCCGTACCTTGCGGTGTTTCTCAAGGCAGAGCAGCACTGGCAGCCGGGCGCAATCGGCATCGCGATGGCTGCGTCGAGTGTCGCCGCTGGGCTCTGCCAGATTCCCGCCGGACTTCTGGTCGACGGACTGCGGTTCAAGCCGCTGCTCGTGGCCGTGTCCGGGCTGCTCGTGGCTGCCGGATGCCTGTTAATCGCATTCCATCCGCAACTTGCAGCCGTCGTGGCTGCGCAAGTGATGCTGGGCGCGGCTTCCGCCATCATTCCTCCGGCGCTTGCGGCGCTCAGTCTTGGTCTTGTTGGCCACAGGCGCCTCGATGCACGGATCAGCCGTAACGAAGGTTTCAACCACGGGGGTAACTTCGTCGCCGCCGGAATGGCGGGATCGCTGGGTTACACCCTCGGCTACGATTGGATCTTCTATCTGGTCTGCTTCTTCGCGGTCGCGAGCGCCGCGGTCGTCAATCTCATCAATCCTGCTGAAATAGATCATGAATTGGCTTGTGGCGGCGAAGAGCGCGACGCGAACGGTCACCTCAAAGCACCGCTGAGCGTCCGTGATCTGTTCGTTCGCAAGGATCTCGTGATTTTCCTAATCTCCGTCGTCCTGTTTCATCTTGGAAACGCTGCGATGCTTCCGATGGCGGGGCAAGTACTAGCCCAGACCCATCCTGGCTCGGACACCGTTGCCCTGTCGGCCTGCATCATCGCGGCACAACTGATCATGGTCGGCGTTGCGTGGACCGTGGGCAAAGCCATGGCGGCGGGCGTCGGCCGCAAGCCGATCTTTCTCATTGCCCTAGCCACGCTGCCGGTGCGCGGCATTCTATTTTCATTCACCGCAAATCCTTACGGCGTCGTTGCGATCCAGCTTCTCGATGGTGTCGCGGCCGGCATCTTCGGCGTGATCGCCGTCGTCATCGCGTCCGATCTGATGCGCGGCACGGGGCGCTTCAACCTGGCGCAGGGCCTCGTTGCATTGTGCGTCGGTGTAGGAGCCGCGCTCAGCAACGCGGTCTCTGGCTTCATCATCCAGTGGTACGGCTACCCGGCGGGATTTCTGTCGCTAACCGCTGTGGCATTGGCTGCTTTCGGCTTCTTTGCGCTGTTCATGCCGGAGACCCGCGGTCGTACCGAACCAAACGTCGCGCTGATCGCCCCGCTGGCTGTGGGAGCGTGCTGATGCCCGGGATCAACTCAACCATCTGGGGGATTGCCGCGCTGGCGACGTTCGGCGTGATCGCACGGCCATGGAATCTGCCCGAGTTTATCTGGGCCGTCGCCGGCGCCGTTTTGCTGGTGTCGCTGAATCTGTTGCCCTGGCCCGACGCTCTCGCCGCCGCCGCCAAGGGCATCGATGTCTATTTCTTCCTGATCGGCATGATGCTGCTGGCCGAAGTGGCGCGGAAGGAGGGGCTGTTTGACTGGCTTGCCGCGCAGGCGGTGCGGCATTCGCATAATTCCGCTAAACGGCTGTTTCTGATCGTCTATGTCGTCGGCACCTTCGTTACGGTGTTTCTTTCGAACGATGCCACGGCCGTGGTTCTGACGCCGGCTGTCAATGCCGCTACCCGCGCCGCAAAGGTCGAGCCACTGCCGTATTTGTTCATATGCGCCTTCATCGCTAACGCTGCGAGCTTCGTGCTGCCGATCTCCAATCCCGCTAACCTCGTCGTATTCGGCAAGCAGATGCCGCCACTGCTGGACTGGCTGCGCATCTTCGCGCTGCCTTCGGTTGTCGCGATTGTTGCGACATATCTGGCGCTGCGGTTGATGCAACGCCGTGCACTCGATTCAACTGTCGCCACCGTCGATGAGATTCCGCCGCTAACGCTGGGCGGCAAGCTTGCGGCCTCCGGCATCACCATGACGGCGATCGTGCTTCTCACGGCTTCGACGCTCGGCTGGGATCTCGGGCTGCCCACCTTCATCGCTGGTGCGGCCGTGACAACCTTTGTTCTGGCGATCGGACGGCAGTCGCCACTGCCGGTTCTCAAGGACATTTCGTGGTCCGTGCTGCCGCTGGTGGCAGGTCTGTTCATCCTCGTCGAAGGACTGAACCGGACCGGTGTGCCGCCGTCACTTGCTGGCGTTCTGAAAGAGGCCGCGACTGCCTCGCCACAGGCCGTATCCTGGCTCGCCGGCATCATCGTCGCCGTTGCATCGAACCTCGTGAACAATCTTCCGATGGGTTTGATCGCGGCGACAACCAGTCAAACCGCGCACGTTCCTGCGCATGTCTCCGGCGCGATCCTGATCGGCGTCGATCTCGGACCGAACCTGTCGGTGACCGGTTCGCTCGCCACCATTCTGTGGCTAATCGCTTTGCGGCGCGAAGGGGAGGTTGTTGGCGCATCGCGGTTTCTCAAGCTCGGCCTCGTGGTCATGCCGCCCGCGCTCTTGCTGTCGCTCCTGGCCCTATCAGCGGTGTCGCCATGAACGCAGACATCCCGAATGAAGGGCACCTCAATAAGCTTGGTCCCATCTCTAGCGCGCCGGCAGCCGCCGATGGGATCGACCGTCAATCCGTTCGCGCCCATTCCGGGGCGATCAACCCGAGGAGACCACGATGAACAATAACGATGCGTCAAATCCGAACGACACCGGCGTATCTCGCCGCGTGACCTTAACTCTTGCCGCGGGCGTAGCGGCGCTCGGCGTTGCGCTCGGTATGCGCTCCAACGCCTTTGCTCAGGGCAAGGGCGAAGGAAAGGTGGAAGGAAAGGGCGAGGGAAAAGCCGAAGGCAAAGGTGAAGGCAAAGGTGAAGGAAAGGGAGAGGGCAAAGGCGAAGGAAAGGCCGACGGAAAAGGTGAAGGCAAGGGGGAAGGAAAAGGCGAAGGCAAGGAAGGCCGCCGGGAAGGCAAGGCCGGCCGCATCAGGGTCGATATCGACAGCGACGGCACCACAGCGGTGGACGTGAAATGCGCCGAGGATGAGCCGATGCGGGCATGCGCCGATCTTACCAAGGAGATCGTCGACAAGATCAGAGCCGTCCCGACGAAATAAAACGTCTTGCCGATAGCGTCGGGCGAGACCCGCTATCGCGCAACTTGTTAGGACATGACATCATGAGCTACGGCGATCTGGTTTCACGCGTCGATTTTGACATGAGGCGTGACAGCGCGTTTTCTTATGCCTGTCACGCCTGCAATCGGTGTTGTCGCAACAAGGCGATCCGCGTCAGCCCCTACGAGATCCTGCGGCTGGCGCGGTACCTCGGCCTTTCGACGACGGAGTTCATCGAACGCCATACCGAGGCCGGCGGCACGGTCCTGCGGACGAAGGAAAATGGCGATTGCGGCTTTCTCGGCGAACGCGGGTGGGCGGTGCATCCGGATCGGCCCCTGGCTTGCCGGATTTATCCTTTGGCGCGATGGGTCTCGCCCGACGGTGTGGAATCGTTCGGGCACCTGACGCCGCATCCCAAGACTGAAGGCGTCTACAGTAAATCGGGAACTGTGCAGGACTACCTCGATCAGCAGCAGCTTGCGCCGTTTTTTGCAATGAGCGAACGCTACGGCCAACTGTATCAACGCATGGTCGACATGCTTGAAAAGCTTGATCCGGACGAACTCGACCGGCGACCGGAGCGACGTGCAGCGATCGACGAGCTTCCCACAGGAACGCTGGCATCCATGTGGGTGGATATCGATGCCACAATTGCCGGCGCGAACGTGGGCGGCCGGGCCGCCAACATCGAAGAAGCGGTCGACTTACACATCGGAGCAGTAGAAGCTTGGATCCGCTCTTTGGAAGCAAAATTGAGGGCCGGTTAGGCTGTTGAGTGGACGTTATGCGCTCTGGCGAATGGGCCGGCGCATTGCCGCTATGCAACCAGCTTCGGAATTGGTCTCTCAACCAATCGCAAGAATCGGGTGTTGCGTGTCCCCGCAACCACTTTCATTATAACTCACTCACCGTTCCAGTCTAACCGCCGGGACGGACTTAGATTTTCTGGGGAACGCGGGGACAGCCCGGGCGAAAGGCGCTGAAGGTCATAGCGCACCATGAATATGTAACATTCGTTTCCAGCGATGAGGAAACAGCTGTAACCGAAGGGCAGTTGATAAAGGCGTTTTCAAACATCGTGAAGGCATCGCCCTAGGGACTGCGACAGATTTCCCATTCGGAATACCATCCATACCTAAGAGGCCGGCCAGCGTTCACCGGCAACATGCAGCGCGGCGGCGGTCCAAGAGTATCAGTTCACGGCTACCGCCGGCTCCAGGCCAGTCGCGACCCAACGCCCGCGGGTGGCGGGATCTGTGCGCGGGCGCAGCAAGGCCATCGCCTATGGCTTCCCGGGAACCCCACCGACTGCTATCGTCTAGGCCGTTCCAGAGTTCATCTGTACCTCAACAGAATGCTGGCGTTCACGCTGATCCTTGATTAGCAGGGGAATTAACACAGCCAGAGATGATCCCTTGAGCGATAACATCGAAGAATTAGAGCGAGCTATTTAGTCCTTGGTAAAATGCGAGTGAGCGGACGCGCGGCATTCAATCTATGTTCGCGTCATTTTTGGCTCTCCGTTTCAGCTGGCCGGCGTCATGTATTTTTTTTGCAGGGAGTAGAAGACATGCAGTGTCCAGTCTGTGATAGCCCGGCGAGGGATCATTCTCCTCCCGAATTTCGTGGAATCGTTGTCCATTGCCCCGCATGCGGAAACTATGACATCGTCGGCGAGTGCTTAGACAAGCTCCGAGCGTTAGACCCGGCCGCGCGAGGTGAAGTCCTCCGGAAGGCGAAACGGATTGCTAAATTATTTGGGGGCCCATCCATTAATGGATCGTGTTTCTAACGTGCATAATCACCATCCCGAGTGGTTTGATGATCCACTGGTTCTGTCTTGGGATCTAAGCGCCAATCGCCTGCTCCAAAAAAGCAACGGCGTGGCGCAGCAGCGCTCTATTCGACACCGAGTGGACACAAGACCACATCGAAGAGTAGCGAGCCCGTCGACGACATCCGTCGCCGCGTCGCGCAAGGGTGGCTACGTTGGATGCGCCACCAGCAACGCGTCCGTGGGTGGCAGACGTATCGGGTTTAAGCTGCCGCGCGGCTGCCGCGAACTCACGTTGAGAGCGAACCTACGGGCCGCGCCGGCCGCGAAGCATGCGCTGGCGCCCTCGGCGGTTGAGCCGGCCTCACGGTCGATCGCGCAGCCGCACGTGAACGATGCCACCCCGTCCGGCACGAAAGCGCGGCGCCGTCCCGGTTACCCCTCGCGCGCCAAGCGGCGGGCACTGAGGCGCCCAACCGCAACCAGGATGCCGAAGATAATGGCCTCCGGGCGCGGCGGGCAGCCGGGGATATAGACGTCGACAGACAGGACCTGGTCGACGCCCCCGGCGCTGGCGTATCCCCTCCCGACGATGCCCCCAGAGGCGGCGCAGGCTCCCACGGCGATCACGACGCGCGGGTCGGGGATGGCGTCAAACGTGCGGCGGACGGCGGTCTCTAGGTTGCGCGTCACCGGGCCGGTGACCACGACCCCGTCCGCGTGGCGTGGGGAGGCTACGAAGTCGATGCCGAGGCGACGAACGTCATATACCGGGTTGAGGAGGGCGGCGAGCTCCCAATCGCAGGCGTTGCAGGAGCCTGCGTCGAGATGGCGAAGGTGCAGTGACCGGCCGAGCACCCGGTGGATCTCTGAAGAGGCGCGAGCGGCCTCGGCGTCTGGGTCGGGTGCTGGTCCCGCCGCTGGGACGGTAGGGTCGTCGGCCACGACCTCGATCCGCAGGTCGTCGCGGCAGCGCGCTGCGAGCTCGAAGTCCCGTCCGATGGCGACCGCGTCGACCCATGGATCCTCGGCACAACGGCCGCAGAAGATGCACCGCGCGAGATCAAGTGCGACGCGACGACGGCCAGCGTTGAGATGCTCTGAGAGCGCACCCGCGGGGCAGACAGCGGGAGGAGGCAAGGCGCTACCGGGGCGAAGCACGGGTGCCCCCCGAAAGCGATCCGGCGGCACGCTCGGCTCCGCAGGGTAGCGGGTCGTGACCACCCCCGTACGAAGCGCGTTCACGAGGATTCGTAGCATGTTAGCGATCCGTACACGAGTAGCAGAGCTCGAAGCTCTTGTTGACGAGCGGGAAGTCCGGGACGATCGCCGTCTCGCCGGCCAGGACCACTGCGGGCCAGTTGTGGTAGCTCGGCGATCGGAGGTGGTATCGCTCCACGCGCCCAGCGGCATCGGTGCGAAGCCAGTGGACCGCCTCGCCTCGCGCCGACTCGATGGCCGAGATGCCGATCCGTCCACCCGGCAGCGGCTCTACGAGGGCGACCTGCAACGGCCCCGGCTCGAGTCGTCGGACGAGCTCGCCGACGAGCCGGATCGACTCCCGGGCCTCGAGGACGCGAACCGTCACGCGGGCCATCGCGTCGCCTTCCGAGGCGGTCACGACGTGTAGGTCGAGCGGCTCAGGACTCGCGAACGCGCCGTGGGGATGGTCGCGTCGCGCGTCGCGGTCCACGCCGCTGGCCCGGGCCGCCACTCCGGCGACGGCGAGGTCTAGCGCGGCCTGGTGTTGAAGGATGCCGGTGTCGTCGAGCCGATCGACGACCGACGGGTTGGCTTCGATGCGTCCCATCAGGCTGTCAAGCCCGGCGAGAGTGTCCTGGAGTGTGACGGCGAGGGCTTCGAGGAGGTCATCTGAGAAATCAAGGCGCAAGCCGCCCGGGACCACGAGGCCTCGGAGGAAGCGATTGCCGGCGAGCCGCTCGTTCATCCGCTGGAGGCGCTCCTTCAAACGCATCCCGGCGGCGGTGCCGTAGTGGAACGAGGCGCCGGCGCAGACGTTGCCGACGTCGCCGACGTGGTTGTAGAGCCGCTCCAACTCGAGAGCGATACTACGGATGAGCCGGGCGCGCGGCGGGGCGTCGACGCCGGCAATCTGCTCGAGTGCCTCGCAGTAGCCGAGGCCGTGCGCGACCGAGCAGACCCCGCAAATACGCTCGGCGACGTAAAACGCGTCGAGCGGCGAGAGCCCCTCCATCCGCTTTTCCAGCCCGCGATGCGTGTAGAATAGGCGCGCGTCGAGATTGAGCACGGTCTCGCCGACCGATGTGAAGCGAAAGTGACCCGGTTCGATGATGCCGGCATGGATCGGGCCGACCGGGATCTCGAAGACGCCCTCGCCTTCGACGACGAGGTGCGGAAATTCATCGGCGGGCCCGACCGGGACCCGCTGCGATCCGTCGAAAGTCTTGCGGAGCGGGAAGACGCCCCGTGGCCACCCGTCATGGACGACGAGCGGGCGGGGATCGGGATGCCCGACTGAGACGATCCCGAAGAGGTCCTGCATCTCGCGCTCGTGCCAGTTTGCTGCCGGGACTGCCACCGTCAGCGAGGGCACCTCCGGGTGCGCCACATCCACGCAGATGAGAAGCGTCACGAACCGATCCGGGGCGCCGGGCGTGGTGGGCTCAAAGACATAGCGCACCTTCAGATCGCCGTCCGGCGTCACTGTCTCGTCAGTCGCCACGACCGTGGCCAGGGCCATCGAGTATGGTCCGATGAGCACGGCGGCAAGCGCCGGGAGATCGCCCGTGCGACCGAGGCGCACCGTGAGGTCCGATGGGCGCGGTCCGACGTCCGCGTCGACGGAGCCGCCCGCGCCCGCCCGCAGCGCGTCTATGAGAGCAGGGTCAGCCAACGACAACCTCCGTGGCACGCTGGAGTAGCCCGCCGAAGCTCGCGGGAATGGTGAGGCCAAGCAAGACGGTAATCGCCGCGAGCAGCAGCATCCCGAACAGCGGGGACCAAGCCTCGGCCTCCCGGCCCGCCGCCGCCGTCGGCTCGCCGAACACCATCGCGCCGACATGATGGAGGAGGCCGGCAAAGATGACAACGACCATCACCAGGAAGATCGCGATCGCCACCCAGTGACTGTGGCCGATGCCGGCGCGCAGCACCATGAGCTCGCTCACGAAGATCGAGAACGGCGCCATGCCGGCGAGCGACAGCGCCGCCAGCATGAGGAGCGTCGCGCCGATCGGTGCCACGGCGAACAGGCCCCGGATGACATGTATGTCGCGCGAGCCGTAGCGGGCGATGGCCGTGCCGGCGGCAAAGAACGTGAGGGCCTTGGTGATGCCGTGGTTCACCACGTGCAGCAGCGCACCGTAGGTGCCGACGGAGCCGCCGAAGCCGAGAGCGAGCGCGACGATCCCGACGTGCTCGATGCTGCTGTAGCCGAGGAGGCGTTTGATGTCTTGCTGAACCAGGATGAACGGCGTCGCCACGACGACCGAAGTGACGCCAAAGACGAGCAGCACCTCCGCGGGGAACGCCGGGCCGCACGCGGCGGCGGCGATCGTATGGAACCGGATTATTGCAAGGAGCGCGCACTTGATGAGGATGCCGGAGAGTAGCGCCGAGACCGGCGTGGGCGCCTGGCTATGGGCATCTGGCAGCCAGAGGTGCATGGGCGCGAGACCCGCCTTGGTGCCGTAGCCAACCATCACGAAGATAAAGCCGATCCGGACGATACCCGGGTCGAGCATGGGAGCGACCTTCATGATCGCCGACCAGCTCATCGCGCCCGCGCCTCCCATGACGTCGGTGGCAGCGGCATAGACAAGCACTGTGCCGAAGAGTCCGAAGGAGATGCCGATGGTCGTCACGATGATGTACTTCCACGCCGCTTCCAGGCCATGCTGGTGGCCGTGATAGCCGATGAGGACGGCCGAGGTGATCGTCGTTCCTTCCATCGCGATCCAGAGGACTCCGAGGTTGTCGGCGAGGACCGTCACGACCATCGTCGCGACGAAGCCGTGCATGAGAGCGAAGTAGGACCGCAGGGGCTCGGCCTTCATGTTGCCGACCTCCACCGCCTGCCTGAGCCACCCCACCGTGTAGATGGAGACAGCCAGAGTAAGGACGACGAGGAGGAGGAGAAAGACGAGTCCAAGGTCGTCCACGCGGAGGACGCCCAGCGCCTGTGGGCCGCCGGTCGCTACCTCGCGCGCAAGGACGAGCGTGAGCGCGAAAAGGACCGCCGAGCTACCGACGTCGATGGCCGAGAGGATGCGACGGTCGCGTGTTGTGAGCATGAGCAGCGCCGTGACGGTCGGGACGAGCGGCAGGACCCAGAGGAGCGTTTGAGCCACGGATCATCCCCTCAGTCGGTCCAGGTCCGCGATGTCGGCATCGACCGTCGAGCGCACCCGGAGCACCATGATCGTCATGACGAGCGCGGCGAGGATGACGTCGAGGATCACGCCGATTTCGATGATGAGCGGCATGCCTTGCGTCACCGCCATCGCTATGAAGAAGATCCCATTCTCCGACGCGAAGAGGCCCACCATCTGGGTTAGCGCCGTCTTACGGGTTGCCATGACCAGCACACCGAGCAGGGTGAGGGCGATGCCGACGGGAAGCGCGTTGCCGGTAATTGCCTGGCGGATGGGGCCGAGTGAGGCGCTTAGGTGAAACGACATCACGACGACCACCACGGCGAGGGCGAGCGTCGCGGAGATAGCGATCACCGGCTCAATCTCGCGCCGGACGTTCAAGCGCCGGACGACCCAGTGCAGCAGCCACGGCAGCACGATTGCTTTGATAGCGAGCGTAACGCCAGCAATGACCCAGAGATCCACATTCCCGGTAGCCGTCGCCAGGACCGCGCCCGCGATGGCGATGAGCAGCGATTGGGCGGCCACGGCGTGGATGGCGTGGGAAATCTGACGTGCCGCGATGATGAGAATCATCGTGAACAGCAGCAGCGCGCCGAGGTCGTCGATTATCGTCTGGACTGTCTCGGGGTTCATAGGATCCTCAGCGCGAGCGCCATGAGGGCGCAGACGAAGCCGATGCCGAGGTACTGCGGCACCCGAAAGAAGCGGAGCTTGGCGTAGGACGACTCGACAAGCGCGAGCCAGGTCGCAAGCACGAGGATTTTCGCCACAAACGCGCCGGCTCCGAGCAGGAGGCCCGTGACGCCCGCGCCGTCTGCCAGTCCGACCGGGAAGAAGAGGGCCGAAACGAGGCCGAAAGCCACGATCTGTCGGGTGTGCGACGCGAGCATCATGCAGCCGAGCCCGGGCCCGGAGTGCTCAAGCAGCATGCCTTCGTGCAGCATGGTGAGCTCGAGGTGGGTGTCCGGATTGTCCACGGGAATGCGGCCCGTCTCTGCCGGGAGTAACACGAGCATGGCCGCAAAGCCGAGGAAGTCCGCCGCGCGCCAGGCGAGGATCCACGACGCCCCGCGATGCGCTGCGAGGGCGCCGAGCTCCGTCGTCCCGGCGGCCACCGCGGTCGAGAACACGACCATCATTAAGACCGGCTCGACGAGCGGCGCGATCGTCATCTCTCGCGAGGCCCCCATCCCGCCGAACGCGCCGCCGGCGTCGAACGCGCCGACCGCAGTGAGGAAGCGGGCCAGCGCGAGCAGCCCGAGGAGCATCAACGCGTCGCCCAACGGAAACGCCGGCGGCCCCGTCCGGACGACCGGAACGAGTGCACCCGCAGCCACCGTGGCAGCCAGCACGAGCACCGGAATCGACCGGAAGAAGCCCGAGGCCGTGTCCGCCTGCACCGTGCCCTTGCGGAGCAGCTTAATGATGTCGTGATACGGCTGAAGGATCCCAGCTCCCTGCCGACACTGGAGCAGGGCCTTGAGCTTCTGGATCGTGCCTGTGACAAGCGGCCCGAGCAGCACGAGAAGGGTCATCTCGAGGAGCACGAGCGTGAGCGGTCTCTCGCCGGTCATCTTTGGCCCACCCCGAACAACAGCAGCGCCACGAAGAGGGTTCCAAGCACGAATGCGATATACCCGTGGATGCGGCCAGTGCTGCGGGCGCGAATGGCCTGCGAGAGCCTCGAGATACCCCGCTCGATGCGGTGGTAAATTTGCGTCTCTGCGAGATCCATGACCTCTCCGGTATAGTGAATACGTCGGACGACGTACGGCGTTCCGGCGGTCTCCCGGATCACCTCGCGGCGGAGGTCGTAGAGCGTCGCGAAGACGAGCCGGAGCGGCTTGGCAAACGCGGTAGCCGTGTAGTCGAACCGCGCCGCGGGGCTCATTCCGCACGTCCACGTCGGCGCGCCGCGCTGCGGGGCACGCCGCAATCCGCGGCGCAAGACCCACGCCATCGCGGCGAGCGCGATGAGGAGTGCGGCCAGCGCCGCCATCGAAATGGCCGTGGCGTTCGTCCCCGACGGCGTTAGTGCCGCCGACAGCACAAGCGGTCCCCGGGCCGTTACGACGACGCTCGCCGCGGGGCCGTGGAGCAGCTCGGCCGTTGGCGCGTCGAGCAGGCGCATTGCGTACCCTGGCGCAACACCGAGGGCCACGCATACCGCCCCGAGCCAAACCATGCTGGCGATCATCGACGGCGGGGCTTCGGTGGCGTGCTCGGCATGGGGCGTTCGCGGGCGGCCGAGGAACGTGACGCCGAACGCCTTTGCGAAGCAGGCAGCGGCGAGGCCTCCCGTGAGCGCCAGCATCGCCGCGGAGAAGACGATGCCGAGCCCGGCGGGGCCGCGGAAGTGGCTGGCGCCGCCGAGGAGCGCCTGGAAGGTGAGCCATTCACTGACGAATCCGTTGAGCGGGGGGAGGGCCGAGATGGCGACGGCTCCAAGCAGGAACAGTCCAGCCGTCCAGGGCATGCGCCGGGCGAGTCCGCCAAGTTCCTCCATGTTGCGGACGTGCGTGCGGCAGAGGACGCTGCCCGCGCCGAGGAAGAGGAGGCCTTTGAATGCCGCGTGGTTGACGGTGTGAAGCAGTGCGGCGGTGAGCGCGACCGTCGCGAGGGCGCCGCCCGCGATCTCCCGACGCCATAGAATCATCGCCAGCCCCACTCCGATAAGAATGATCCCAATATTCTCCACGCTGTGGAACGCGAGCAGGCGCTTGAGGTCATGCTGCTGTAGCGCGTAGAGCACACCGAGCACGGCCGAGGTTGTGCCCGCGACGAGCACCGTCCATCCCCAGGAGGATGGCAGGGGCTCGGCGGCCGGGGCGAGGAGGTCGAAGGCGAAGCGCAGTATCCCGTAGATCGCGACCTTGAGCATGACGCCCGACATCAGCGCCGAGATGTGGCTCGGAGCCGCAGGGTGCGCGCGAGGGAGCCAGACGTGGAGAGGGACCACGCCGGCCTTGGTGGCGAAGCCACCGAGTGCCAAGAAGAATAGCGTCGTTCGTGTCGCGCTGTCGAGGCCACCCGCCGCCACGCGAAGGGCCGTAAAGTCGAACGTCCCGGCCCGCTCCGTGAGGGCAAGGAATGCGACGAGAAGCAGAGCCGTTCCTCCGTGGGCCATCACCATGTAGAGAAGCCCTGCCCGAGCGTTCTCGCCATCCCGGTCGTCGGAGACGACAAGGACGTAGCTGGCGAGCGTCATGCCTTCCCAGCAGAGTAGAAAGCTTAGCGCGTCGCCCGCGCAGCAGACGAACGCCATGCAGCCGAGGAACACATTCAGCGCGACCACCTGCGCTGCCTGCCGCGTCGGTCCCGCATCGGGCGAGTGCGCCCGAAGGTAGGCTGGACCGTAGATCGACGCCGCGACGGCTACGAGGGAGATGACGAGGAGGAAGTAGGCCGAGAGCCCGTCCACCGAGAGCGAGAGCCGCGCGAACGGGAAGACGACCGGGAGCGGCTGGGTCAACGTGCGGCCCGGGTCGCCGAGGAGAACGCCGAGCGAAACGCCGAGGCCTACCACAGCCCCCGCAAGCGCGGCCAAGTGCCCCATGCCAAGCGCGAGTCTACCCGACCAACACGCCAGCAGGGACGAGAGCGCCCCTCCCCCGTAGCAGGCAGCCATCAAAAGCGCGCCCGTCAAAAGTAATTCTTGGCTGGTGGCGAAATTGATCACTTCGCATTACCAATCACTTTGATGAAATCGCGACGTCTCCAACATCGAGTCGACGGGGTTCGAGACCGCGTCGGTCACCACTTCAGCCTTCGTGCGGCCCACGCATCAGCTTGAGTGCCGCTTCGATTCGCCACCAAGTCTTGGCCTCTTCGTTATTTCCTTTTTCTTCGAAAGAGCAAGCTTTTTTGGCGGCACCGGCACACCAAATCCGACGATGCCAGATCCAGGTGAACGCCCAAAACTAATGGTCGGCCGCGTCTACTAATCTTAGCCATTCCGCTGCCATCTCACGTAGAATGGCTCGGGATTCCGGATCATTTGTTTGTCTCGCCAACTTCACGCAATACTCGGCGTAGGAGACGTATTCTTCGCGTTTTTCAATAGTCATCGCCATTGATGATCTTTCTCAATCGCGCGCAGCGGTCGCGACACGCTGCTAAGTGATCCTGCCAGATCATAATCAAGATTTCACGGGCGCGAGTGCCACCTTGGCCATGTCGTTGTGGCAAATTGAATTCGTCAGCCCATTGTCCCAGAGAATCTTTACGGCGCTCCAATCGTTTTCGAGCACCTTGCCCCGATCGGCCTTGCGGCCTTCCCAATAGACATACTCGCCAACCTTCAAGAGTCTGGATCGATCGCCACTCATCGTAATCGCACCGTGATATCTATGTGAATCATCTCTCGCTCAGGCTTGTGATGCGGGTCTACTTATTAGGACGGCCGATGAGGGGTCGAGTGAAAGGCATGATCACCTGATACTTTCATGGATGAGCCAAACACTAACCGCGCCAGGCGCTCCGCCGCGGCCGAATTTTTCCCAGTTCAATTCGGTTCCCGCCTCATGATGAGCGAGACGTTTTGACCGCCGAAGCCGAACGAGTTCGACATTCCTGTTGCGACGCGCGCGTCTCTTGCCTTGCGCGGCACGACGTCGAACGGGATTGCGGGATCGGGAATATCGTAGTTGATCGTGGGCGGAATGCGCTGGTGTTCCAGCGTCAACATAGTGAATACCGCCTCGATGATGCCGGCGGCAGACAAGGTATGCCCGATCATCGACTTGTTTGATGATACGGGAATCTTGCGGGCATGATCTCCGAATACGGCGGCGGCGCCGACGTATTCCATCTTGTCGTTCTCGGGCGTACTGGTCCCGTGAGCGTTGACGTAGTCGATCTGATCGAAGGTCATGCTTGCATCGGCGAGAGCATTGCGGATGCAATCGGCGATCGGAACCCCGTCCGGTTTGGGACGGGTACGATGGAAAGTGTCCGCTATTTCGCCGCAGCCGACGATCACGCCCAGGATTTCCGCCCCGCGTGATTGCGCGGCTTCCAGGCTCTCCAGCACTAACGCGCCGGCACCTTCAGCCATTACGAATCCTTGCCGGTTCTTCGAAAAGGGCTTCGACGCGCTGCGCGGGTCGTCGTTGTGAGTAGATAGCGCCGACAGGAGGGAAAATCGCACCATGGCCTCGGCATTGACGGATCCGTCGGTCGCGACGCATAGCGCGGCGTCGGTTTCTTCGCGCCGAATTGCCTCGACCCCGAGTTGGATCGCTGTTGCGCCCGACGCGCAGGCCGTCGATACCGAGATGGGCGATCCCTTTGTGCCGAAGGTCTCGCAGAGGTGGTCCGCAACCGAGCCGAACATATAGCGGGCATGGACCTGCGTGAAGCGCCCGCCGCCGCTGGTGCGCAGCAGGATGTCGTAATCTATGCAGCCCGCTTCGCCGGAGGCCCGTGCGATTTCTTCGCGTTGCGGCCACTCGACTTCGACCGGTGCCAGACCGAGAAACAACGGGCCCGGAAAATCGCCCTTTCGTCCAATTCCCGATTGGCCGACAGCCTCTTCGATGACGATATCTGCCAGACGCTCGGCCAGCGTTGTTGAGGAGAACGGCTTCACCTCGACAAAGTCGATGGTGCCGGCAATGCGCGTCTTCAGTCCATGGGTGGAGAAGCGCCGGATGGTGCCTATTCCAGACTCTCCGGCGGTGAGTTTCGCCCAATTTTCAGTCTTGCCCTCACCAAGCGAAGTGATCACGCCCATGCCGGTAACGACGACGATAGGACGATTGTGGCCGTCACGCATCGTCGTCTTCGCGCTACGCAGCTTTGTGGATGCCAAGCCGGTTTCAAGGAGCGTCGTCATGAGACGGCCTCTATGAGGGCCATTCCTTCGCCGCGCCAATGGCCGACGCTGACGGCCACTATCTGGGCCGGCATCACGTCGATCTCCGTTTCTCGGCCGGATGTATCGTTTGGAGGGACCAACGCACCGCGGGATACGCTCAACGAAGCAAGGGCCAATGCTAACGGGAATTGCGCTTCGCTGAGATGTCCGAAGGACGTGCCGACCGCGCGGACGGGGACATCCCCGTGTGCCGACAGGAAGGCTGCCTCTTCCCCGGTGGCAACCGCGGCGCCTGTCGCTGCCGTGTAGATCGCGGTTGCATTCTCGGTGACCCCTAGGGACGCCCAGAGACCTCCCAGATTACTTTCAACTCCGCCCGGGGCGGCTCGGGAGGAATGACCGGAGACGACGTTGACGAGCCTTGCAAAAGGCTTAGCGCCTCGGCGCTCCGCATGAGGTCTCGACTCAAAAACCAGAAACACGCCACCCGATCCCAAAGCAAAGCCACCGCCGTTACGCGACCAGACCGATGCGAAGTCCTTCTTGAGATTGAAGCCGCCGCATTCGTAGAGCATCAGCATTTCCTTGCGCTCGCCGTTGTGCGCGGCGCCGACCAAGGCAACCTCGCTCTGTCCGGAGGCGATTTTCGCCCACGCAATCCGGACGGCGTCCACGCCGGCGGCTTCCTCGCCCATAAAGGTCCGTGACGATCCGGACACGCCGTGGACGATCGATATGTTGCCGGCGAGCAGATTGGATAGCTGCGCGAGGAACAGGGTAGGGCGCAGATCGTTCATCAGCCGCTCGTTGAGAGCCCCCGACCTGGCGTCCGCACGCGCGGTCAAAATCGCGGCATCGACATCGAGGTCGCGCTCGCCGCCGCCCGCAGCGACGATCATGTCGGTCAGTGCCAGGATTTCCTTGTCGTCCTTGATGCCCGCGGAATCCAGCGCGAGTCCCGCTGCGTAGGTACCGATGCGCTGCCATGCTTCCATCTGGCGCTGGTCGCTCTTTTTCGGAATCTGGCTGTCAAGATTAACTGGGGCCAAAGGGTGAATCATCCACGGCGCATATTTTTCCAGATCGATGTTTACGCGGCCGCTGCAGAGAGCGTCCCAATTCGCTTCCAACCCGTCCCCCAGGGAGGAGACGAGCCCGATGCCGGTGATCCAGGTCTCGCGTCGGCCTGCCGGAAGCTGCGACATTAGCGCAATCCATGGGCGAGATCGCGGCTTCGCAATCTTCCTCGGCGGATCGCCCAGCGTTCATGGTTATGGTGCATCACGCGATCGAGCGCTGTCCGTGAACCCAACGTCTTCTCTGGGATGCAGGCGATGACGGCATTGCGATCCTCGATGAATTGCTCATCGACGATCCATGCCCGCAGTTCCTCACCGGCGAGCCTGGCCGCGATCCGGTCAGGTGTCGGATCAATATCGTTTGCCACCATCACGTTCATCACGATCCGGCCGCCTGGTGCCAGACGGGCGCGGATGGCGTCGCAGGTCTCCGCATCAAACTCCTCCGTGAAACGGAATCCCGGTCCACCGACGTCGATCGCAATGCCGTCGTAGTATGCGCGGTCATCGAACACGAATTTTCGAAAGTCGGAGACGATGCAGGGCAATTCGTCCGGCAGATCGAAATACCTGTGCGCGAGCACGAAACTCATCGGGTTAATATCGACGATGGTCAATCTCTTGCCGAGATGCGACAGCCGTACGGCAGGCAACTATCCCAAGATCAGAGCATCAGAACACATGCATTAAACATCTCTTATCATGTAATTTGTGGAGTGCCAACTATTTCGGGTATTGCTGATAATGTTTCCGTATTCTTCAATAAAAATTCGATTCAAGTCTCCGGCCTCAATCCGTTTCAAACGGCGCGTACTGGGCGCTGATATATTTTGCATCTAGATTGATGCTTGAAACGGTAATTCGTACGGTGTAGATATATTCGACGCGAATCTCACCAGAGGCCGCCATTTCATGATTACGGCCAACCAACTCAGGGCCGCCCGTGCGCTCCTGAACATAGATCAGCGGCAAACGGCAGATCTGGCGGATCTTTCCGTGCCTACCATTCAGCGCATGGAAGCGAGCGACGGTGTCGTCCGTGGGAACGTCGACTCTCTGATGAAGCTGGTTTCTGCATTGGAGAACGCGGGGATCGAGTTGATCAATCCGGGTGTTCCCAGCACGGCCGGCGGTCGAGGCGTACGTCTCAGGGAACATGTCACGAAACCGAAGATGAAGACCATAAAGCAGCCCAAGCCTTCTCCGCAGCGGATCTTGGAACGGGCGCGATGAACGTCTCGGCTGTCGGAAAAATGGATGTCCCGATCGAAGATGATGAAAACGCTGAAGACAAGTGTACTCGCAAGCGGCTTCTGGCGCCTTGAGGCGCCCAGATGGTATCTGGGTGCCCTATGGGTATCCGACGTGCGCGGGGGAAAGGTCTTCCGCATCGACCTGGACGGCAAGATTACGATCGTCGCCGACGTACCAAGTCGACCGTTCGGTCTGGGCTTTTTGCCTGACGGGGATTCATTGGTCGCCTCGATGACCCAGCGGCTGATCCTGAGATTTGGCGCCGAGAAGCCGACGATCCACGCCGACTTGACCGAAGTCGCATCAGGATATCTACGGGACCTGGCCGTCGCTCGGGATGGAAACGCCTATGTGACGTCTTTCGATGCGGATGCCTCCGGACCCGACGGCTTCGCGTCGGCTCGGGTTCTTCTGGCAACGCCGGATGGCAATGTCCGATCGGTTGCCGACAACATCGCGCATCCGAACGGATTGGCAATCACAGCTTCGCATGACCTACTGGTTGCGGAAACGCTCGGGAATCGGCTTCTCGGGTTCAAGATCGACAGCGACGGAGCATTGCTGCATCGAAAGGTCTTCGCAAACTTCGAGGGGATGAGCCCGCTCGGCATCTGCGAGGACGCCGAAGGCGCCGTCTGGGCGGCCGCCGCCCGACAGTCGCTTTTTGTCCGTGTGCAACAGGGCGGGCGTATCACACATCGCGTTCACGTACCGGGCCGACATGCGGTCGCGTGTCAGTTGGGCGGACAAGACGGTCGGACGCTTTTCTGCCTAACGGTAGCAGCCAATCTTGACGACTATCCCAACCGTCAGCAGACGGCGCGCGTCGAGGCGACGGCGGTCGACGTGCCGGGAGCCGCGAGTTCCATACGTTTCGCGGAAATTGGCTTGCATTAGCAAGCCCGATTGGCTTGGTCAGGCGCCACCCAATCGGAGCGCAGAAGGCTAGAAATGGAAATCTCCGAGAAGCAGAACCCGGTAACGGCGCCGTCGCCATACGTCGCTGGCCTTCTGTGCCGCTGTCCGCGCTGCGGGAAGGGAAAGTTGTTTGCGGGATTCTTGAGCTTGAAATCGAACTGCGGCACGTGCGGTCTCGATTTCAGCTTTGCCGATGCCGGCGACGGGCCTGCCATATTCGTTATCATGATCGCCGGCGCCATCGTCGTCGGAGCCGCGCTGGTGACGGAGGTCAAGTATCAGCCGCCGTACTGGGTCCACGCGGTGCTGTGGATCCCCTTGATCCTGATTGTGACGCTTTGGCCGCTGCGAGGCCTGAAAAGTCTTTTGATCGCGTTGCAGTATCATCACAAGGCATCGCAGGGGAAGCTTGTTCCGCGAGCCGAAGAATAGGCCGGATCGAGCAGATCAAGCATCAAGGGGCGACGGCTGCCGCGCAGCGAGCCAAATATGCTCGGCCGCACCCGCGTTCACATATAGAATCCCGAGGCCGGTAGCACATCCGGGCACATCGTTCCTGATGCCCAGGTCAAGAATGCGGCTAGAATGACGACTGTGTTCATGATCGCGTGATTGCGAATGTCCGAGAGCGACCCCGCAAGATGCGCGACGGCATGACAAGACAGGCGATGTTGGTCAGCCGGAGCACCGCACCGGTCGCGGAAAGCGGCATCGCGGAGGGAATCTCGGCCCCGTAATAGTTCGCCGCGATCATCCAAAACAGAAAGCAGGTCGGAATGAGAATCATCGTTCCGGCGAATCGGGCAAATGCCTCTCGGCCCGGGATGCCCCAATTCAGCTTGGACGACATCAGAACGCTCACGCACGCTCCTGCGAGGAAGACGATGCTGTCCGAGAGTAGCGAGGCGGACCGAGCTTCGATGACCAATATGAACTCGAAACAGAAAAAAGAAGATTGGCCGGAGTTAGGAGCGGAAAAGAACTTAAGAAACTCCTTTGCCTCGCGTCCTTGTTCTCGGCCATGTCGGGCAGACCTTAGAGCTTGCGTGTTTAAGCCGCGACGCGCTTCCGGACCATGCTACGAAGTAGGCGTTCAAACGAGATGTTCGGGGGACGCGATGCCCGAATACGCTGCACTACATTTCTCTCCACGGAACCACGACAGGACGAGCATTATGCTTCTGGCCGCCTCATTCGAGACCGGGAGCCTTCATCGCCCAGATCGCCGCGATGAAGACCGCCTTCGCACGCGGCAAAATAGCCAATGTCAACGCCAACGCCGTCAGGGGCCATATTGTTATGCTCACCAAAAGCGGCCAACGAAAGCTTGTCTCGGCATACAATGCCGACGGCACTACCAAATGGCCGACAATGATAATCGTTAGCCACGCTGGTTCGTCGTCAGCGTGGATTTTGCCGAAGTGCTCGCCACAGGTGGAACAGTTTTCGACCTGACGCAGATAGCTCCGGAAGAACTTTCCCCGACCGCACGTGGGGCACCTTCCGGATTACCGCGCGAGCAACTGCGGGCCAAACACGCAAGGGCAATTGTGAATCGTTCACGGACGTCCGACTTGTTCTGGTTTGATGGCGATCGGACAACGAATCCGAGTACCGATCGGCTACGATGTTTGGCGTGCCTTTCGAGCCTACGCGGACATTGCGACTGCTATGACGTCCGCCTGGACGACGCTTTTGAACTTCGCAAAATTGTCCTGAAACATCTGCACAAGCTTGCTCGCAGCGGCGTCGTACGCCTCCTTGTCGCTCCATGTCTCCCGTGGCTTCAAGATATGGCTGTCGACGCCCTTGACCGATGCGGGCACCTGAAAGCCGAAATGCTTGTCGATGTAGAATTCGCCGTCGCTCAGAGTACCGTCGAGCGCCGCCGTCAGCAGGGTACGGGTCACCTTGATGGGCATCCTCTGTCCGACCCCGTATTTTCCGCCGGTCCAACCAGTGTTCACCAGCCAGCAGTTTACGTTGTGCTTCGCGATGAGCGAGCGCAGCAGATCGCCATAGACCGAGGGATGGCGGGGCATGAACGGGGCGCCGAAACAGGTTGAAAAATTGGCTTCGGATTCAACGACGCCCTTTTCCGTTCCAGCAACCTTGGCGGTGTACCCCGACAGGAAGTGAAACATGGCTTCCGCCGCGGTCAGCTTGGCAATCGGAGGCATCACGCCGAAGGCGTCAGCAGTAAGCATGACGAGGTTCTTCGGGTGCCCGGCGCGACCGGTTTTCGAAGCGTTGGGAATGAAATGCATCGGATATGCAGCGCGGGTATTCTCCGTCTTCGAGCCATCATCGAAATCGCAGACGCGCGTCATCGGATCGAAGGCAACGTTCTCCAGGACCGTTCCGAAGCGCTGAGTGGTCGCATATATGGCCGGCTCGGCTTCAGCACTCAGCTTGATTGCCTTTGCATAACAGCCGCCCTCGAAATTGAAGATGCCCTTGGAGCCCCAACCGTGTTCGTCGTCACCGATCAGCGTGCGCCCCGGATCAGCGGACAGAGTTGTTTTCCCGGTTCCCGACAAACCGAAGAAGATGGCCGCATCATCCTGCGGGCCGACATTTGCAGAACAATGCATCGGCATAACGTTTCGTGCGGGAAGAAAGTAATTCAACGTCGTAAAAACGGCCTTCTTGATCTCGCCAGCATACGAACTTCCCCCTATCAAGACGATCTTTCGCGAAAAATCGATCGCGATCACCGTATCGCTGCGAACGCCATGGCGCTTGGGATCCGCCTTGAAGGTCGGGCAGCAGTAGATCGTGAGTTCCGGAAGGAATGTCGAAAGTTCGCTGCGGTTAGGTCTGAGCAACAGAGTGCGGATGAAAAGCGAGTGCCAGGCAAGCGCAGTGAAGACGCGCGTACGCATTCCGAATTCCGGATCGGCGCCGGCGCGTAGATCCTGGGCATACAAGGTCTTGCCGGCGGAATGAGCAATGAAGTCCTGGTACAGTCGCGCAAATTGCACGGGGGTCATCTTGCCGTTGTTTTCCCACCAGATGGTCTGCTCCGTCTGGTCGTCACAGACGATATATTTGTCTTTTGGGCTGCGGCCGGTGTGCACGCCGGTTTCGGCGCACAACGCGCCACCGGATGTGACTTGAGCTTCACCGTCCTTGAGGGCGCATTCGTACAGTTCGGGTTCGAGGAAATTCCAGTTCAATCCTTTGAGATCTCTGAATCCGAATTTGTCTGCCCCGAATTCCGGGTTGCGTGTGCCTTGTTCCAACATTTCGTTTCTCCCTGAGCGCAGACTAGGACATGCACGCTATGTCGACGACGAAAGATTTACTGTCGCACGAAGGCCGACGTGGACGTCGCAACGTCCAGCCACAGCCGACAGCTTTGGAAAACTTCGCCATGTAATGCCTATTAGCGGCCCGACGTAGCCTAGGCAGGCACGCGATGAGGACATTTCGGTTTAGACGACCCGGATGGTCGAATATCCATGAAGTCATGTGACCTTCGGACAGGTCGCTGCCGATCATGTCAGGCGCCGCGTCGAAATCGGTCGCGACAAGCATATTCAGTATTGCGCGGCCGCTGGGTTTCAGCCGTGCCGTGACCGAATGACACGTTGCCGGATCGAACTGCTCCTCGAAGCAAAATCCGGGCCCGCCGAGGTCGATCGCTATGCCGTCGAAACTACGCGTCTCCGCCAAGAGATATTCCTTAAAATCTGCGACAAAGCAGGATATTTCCTTCGGCAACCCGAAGAAGCGCTTGGCGAGGTCGAAGCTGACTGGGTTGTGGTCGATGACGGTCACGCTCTTGCCTTGGCGCGCCAGCATCGTCGCGAGGTTGCCTCCGCCACATCCGAGAAGCAAGACACTGTTTGCGTCGCTTAAGAACGCTTCCATCATCTTGACGTATGGGAAGCGACTCTCCCCGGACGCCGAGCTTTGGCTCTGGAAAACCCCGCCTTGGCGATAGTAGCGGTCGCCCGTCTGTTCGCTTTCCCAGATCGCGATCTCGCCGAGCTTGCCTTTGTATTTGCCGAGGATCTTCAAAGCTACTCTCGTTAAATGTGATGTATTGAACATCAGTAGCGATCTTCCATAGATGTATACCTAACGATCATATTTTGGTCTAGTCTCGTCTCCGAGACGACGAACCGTTCAGATCCGAGCTTCCGGCGAGGCCCGAACTCAACGATGACGGCGGGATTGTCGAATGTCGCAACCAAAAAACGCGAACTCGTTGAGAAGGCCAAACGCGACCCTTCGACCGCTGTCTCCAGAGGCATCGATCGAGTCCCCGGTAACTCGGGTCAGGTCGGGTCGGAAAATGATATCGCCTCCAATTTGGATGTGCTTTTTGAAGGCGCCACCTTGCGCTTAAAGGAGGAGAGCCGATACCGGATGTTTATCGACCTTGAGAGAATTGCCGCCGAAACTCCCACCGCGATCTGCCACTCGAAGGGCGGCCCGCGTGAGGTGACGATCTGGTGTTCGAATGACTACCTGGGCATGAGCCAGAACCCAGCCGTGGTCTAGGCCATGGTCGACGCGGCACTTTGTCTGGGCACCGGTTCGGGCGGCACTCGCAACATTGGGGAACGAACGATCCATAGCCGTCAAGGAACAACATGAGTTCGACACGCCCATACGAGTTCACCGACCATACGTTTGATGTGGTCGTCGTCGGAGCCGGCGGAGCCGGTTTGCGTGCCACCCAGGGAGCCGTCGAAGCTGGCTTAACGACCGCCTGCATCACAAAGGTGTTTCCGACACGCAGCCATACGGTCGCGGCCCAGGGCGGTATCGCAGCAAGTCTCGGCAACATCGGCGAAGACAGTTGGCAATGGCATATGTACGACACGGTCAAAGGGTCCGACTGGCTCGGCGACCAAGACGCCATCGAATATATGTGCCGACAGGCCGTCCCCACCGTCATCGAACTCGAACATGCGGGGATGCCCTTCTCCCGCACCGACGATGGAAAGATCTATCAGCGGCCGTTCGGTGGTCACATGAGCGACTTCGGCAAAAATCCGGTCCCCCGAGCTTGCGCAGCGGCGGATAGAACGGGACACGCTTTGATTCACACGCTCTATGGGCAAGCCCTGCGGGTCGGTGCCGAGTTTTTCATCGAGTATTTTGTGCTCGACCTCATCATGGTAGAGGGCGAGTGCCGCGGCGTCGTGGCGTGGTCGCTGATGGATGGAACGCTGCATCGCTTCCGCGCTCAGACCGTTATCCTGGCGACGGGCGGTTACGGCAGAATCTACTTTTCTTGCACGTCTGCGCACACCTGCACCGGCGACGGAGGCGGTTTGGTCCTGCGCGCCGGCCTACCGTTGCAAGACATGGAGTTCATGCAGTTTCATCCGACCGGCATTTATGGGGCGGGCTGCCTCATCACGGAAGGTGCGCGCGGAGAAGGCGGCTTCCTGGTCAATTCCGAAGGCGAACGCTTTATGGAGCGTTACGCGCCCAGCGCGCGTGATCTCGCGTCACGTGACGTCGTCTCTCGCGCCATGACGGTGGAAATTCGTGAAGGGCGAGGCGTCGGTCCAAAAAAAGATCACATCTACCTGCATCTCGATCACCTGGATCCAACGATGCTGCACGAACGGTTGCCCGGTATCTCGGAATCGGCACGCGTTTTCTCCGGCGTCGATGTGACGCGGCAGCCGATTCCCGTTCTGCCGACCGCCCACTATTGTATGGGCGGCATCCCCGCAAATTATCACGGGGAGGCAATCCGACCGTCCAACGGCAATCCTGACGCGACGGTGCCCGGCCTAATGGCCGCAGGAGAGGCCGCCTGCGTCTCCGTTCATGGAGCGAACCGGCTTGGGTGCAACTCGCTTCTGGATATCGTGGTATTCGGTCGCGCCGCGGCGCTACGCTGTGCCGAAAAGTTGAACGCGAAAGCGGCACAGCCTGAGCTACCAAGCGATGCCGGGGACGCGACGCTGGCCCGGTTCGACAGACTGCGTAACGCCAAGGGCGGGACGCCGACACCTGTACTTAGACTTGAGATGCAGCGCGCGATGCAGACCTACGCGACCGTGTTTCGGACGGGAAGCATTCTCCAACAAGGCAGGGACGAATTGCGCAAGGTTTGGGAGGGCCTATCCGACATCGCCGTGTCGGACAGATCGATGATCTGGAATTCCGATTTGGTCGAAACGCTTGAGTTTGAAAATCTTCTTCTTCAGGCGACGGCGCTGGTGGATTCCGCCATCGCCCGCACCGAGAGCCGAGGTGCTCACGCTCGCGAGGATTTCCCAAAGCGGGATGACCAAAATTGGATGAAACACACGCTTGCCTGGGTAGATCCAAATGGGGCCGCACACTTGGACTATCGGCCCGTCCACACATACACCTTGAGCAAGGACATTCAGTATATCGAGCCGACGGCCCGCGTATACTAAACCGCAGTCCCGTCGCGATGAAAGCAGATGAAGGAGTCGCGTCGTTTGGCGAAAATTTTCTGCCGGCGCCGAAGAGATGCGGGCTGTTACATCCGCGTCAAGCCTTCTGCATCCGCCTGTGCGGTTTGCCCCTAATCTCTTCTGACGAGTGAAAGCCGTATCCATGTAATCTCAGTCCATACACGTGCAACGCGGCAATCGACTCATCGAAGGCGCGGCTTAACGGCATTTTAAATTCTATTACCAACCATGTTTGGGACGTATGAGCCGATTCGGCACCCATCACGGTGATTTACAGTCCGCGACGTCTGGACGCTTCGAACCCGCAAATGAACCCTCCGTCGGATCGAATTATCCAGTTTTTTCGCGCACGCGCGGGTTACGATGAGGTAGGCCCAATGAGCAACATTATCGCGTTTCCGATGAAGTCTCCGACTTTGGCGGAAGCCGAAGGCCTGCCGGATCACATCGGAACGATGCAGGCCAAAATGCTCCTAGCGGTGTTCGAGCTTAGAGACTCGATCAGCGAATTGACGAGGTTGGTCGAGACCTATGAACACTCTTCCTCCAATGGTCGGAGACTGATGGACCCAATGATGTGAATTCGCGCCGTCGAACTTTGGCAACGATGGTTAGGAAACTCGGTTGACCACTTTAATCTGGATGAAATCGTTTGTCTGCCAATCGATTTAGCCGCGCACCTTCGCTGTAGGCATCGCTTAGATGTCCGACTAGTACCCACTTTTCTTAGAGCGTGAGTCGTGATTCAACATCTGGATGATACCCGAAGCAAGAGAAGTCCACCTTTCGAGGAAAGATCGCAAGGTGCTTGAGGCTTGTTGCTGTTCACCCGTGACATTGCAGCGCGATTTGAAGCGGGCGCGGATAGTTCTGTTGGCGGCGGCGGCATCGCTATGCCGACCATGGACTTGAAGGGCTGCAAGACAAGCCGCGGCCTGGCAAGCAGCCGATCTATACGAAGGCCACCGACAACCGGATTCTGAGGCTGCTGGACAAACCGCCCCCGGAAGGGTTCGCCCGCTGGACCGGGCCCCTGCTGGCCGGTGCGCTGGGCGATGTTGACGTGCAATATGTCTGGCGTTTCCTGCGGAGCCACAAGATTGACCTCGTGGCTCGCAAATCCTGGTGTGAGAGCAACGACCCGAACTTTACCGCCAAAGCCGCCGATGTTGTTGGCCTCTATGTTGCCCCGCCCGAGAGGGCTATTGTGCTATGCGTGGACGAAAAGCCTTCGATCCAGGCCTTGGAGCGAGCGCAGGGCTATCTGAAGTTGCCCAATGGCCGCGCCTTGACCGGCCAGAGCCGCGACTACAAGCGGCACGGTACGACAACGCTGTTTGCGGCGCTTGAAGTCGCCACCGGAAAGGTCATCGCGACGCATTCAAAACGCCGTCGCCGCGTCGAGTTTCTCGACTTTATGAACGGCATCACCGCGGCTTTTCCGAACCGTCAGCTTCACGTTATTCTGGATAACCTCAACACCCACAAGAAGAACGAGCAATGGTTCAAGGCCCATCCCAACGTGCAATTTCATTTCACGCCGACAAGCGCCTCCTGGCTCAATCAGATCGAGGTATGGTTCTCGATCTTGCAGGGGCAGTCGCTTAGCGGAGCCTCCTTCACAAGCCTCAAACAGCTCGAGCAGCACATCGATGCATACATCAGAGCATATAATGACCAAGCTGAGCCCTTCGTCTGGACCAAGAAAAAGGTCCGTCAACGCCGCTTCAAAAACCGCCGTATCATCCAGCTATGATTCCGGGTACTAGCTCGCCAGAAAGCTTGTAAATGTTGACCCCTCGGAGGGCGTACTGCTTATGTCCCTGAAGATCGAATATGGCCGAACCAACGATCTTTCCGACGGAAGTGCCTTTGCTATTGATGACGTCTCCACTCACTGATTCACCCTCCTGTCCGCCAGTTTGTCTAGATAGCCGTTCTGGCGCGTCGCGAGGGCCTGCTCAGCTTCAACCAAGAGCCTCTCTTCATGAGTCTTGTAGAACGACCAAAGCAAATATGCGCCTATGGCGGTTGCGGCTAACGCAAGCCATCCGAGCGGTCCCGCGAAAAGCAGCATATTCTGGCCCAACGCGTAGCCACTGAAACCAAAGACAGTCGCCCAGACTATGCCGCCGGATGCGTTGTACTTGGTAAATTGAAGAGGGTGAAGCCGGTTCGCTCCAGCGAGCAGTGCAGCGTAGACACGCTGAAAAGCGACGAAACGTCCGAAGAAAACGATTGAGCCCCCATAGCTTTGAAAAAGATATTCGCCAAGTATCAACTCTCGTTCGTTTATCCAGATGCCATGTCCATGTTTCAACAACAGCGTCCGACCGAACCTACGCCCTACCCAGAAGCCGACATTATCGCCGAGGATCGCCCCGCAAGCTGCTACGCCTATGATCACGCCTATAACTCAGCCCGTGCCGAGAACCGGCATAGACCGAGGCGCAGACAAGAACCGTCTCGCCAGGCACAGGGAAGCCCGAGCTCTCGAGCATCACGACTACGAAAACGGCGGCATACACGCCCAAGCTCAAAAAGCGGACGGCGCTGGTGCGGGCGCTCAAAGAGGTGTTCCGCCGACACCGGTCGCAACCGATTGAACGGGTGATAGCCCTGATCAATCCGGTGCTACGGGGATGGGTGAACTACTTCGCGG
>WNFG01000969.1_pt1 | contig 47016 bp, 38 predicted proteins | sample 5400431 | NCBI WGS metagenome assembly WNFG01 (sample SAMN13153346, study PRJNA577476) | soil metagenome | isolation source: 120 cm saprolite under Douglas fir tree site 2 hole 3 replicate 2 | place: USA:California | collected 2015-04-18
CGGCGCTCAAGCGCTGCGGCTTAGTGGTGGTGTCGGATTGTATGCGCAACACCGATACCACCCGGTTTGCCAACGTGCTGTTGCCGGCGCTGACATGGGGCGAGAAGGAAGGCACGGTCACAAATTCCGAGCGGCGCATTTCGCGCCAACGTACATTTCTGCCTAAGCCGGGAGTGGCACAGCCGGATTGGTGGATCATCACGCAAGTGGCGCAGCGCATGGGTTTCGCCGCCGAGTTTACTTATGAGTCGGCGGCGACGATTTTCCGTGAACATGCCGCGCTGTCCGGTTTTGACGCCGCTAAGAAACAGGGAGATCAGCGCGCTTTCAATATATCCGGCTTGGCGGAACTCAGTGACATAGCGTATGAAGCGCTGGCGCCTATTCAATGGCCGGTGGCCGCGGCGGCTCCCGCCGGCACTTCGCGCTTGTTTACTGATGGGCGTTTTTTTACCGTAAGCGGCAAGGCACGGCTGATTCCGATCGCACCGCGGAGGCCTGCTAACCCAACTGACGCCGGTTATCCTCTGGTGCTCAACACCGGCCGCGTGCGCGATCACTGGCATACCATGACGCGCACCGGAAAATCGCCGCGCTTGGCTATGCACGACCTCGAACCTTATGCCGAACTGCATCCCGATGATGCGGCGACGATCGGTGCGCAAGAGCAAGCGCTGGTGCGCGTAATCAGCCGCTTTGGAGACATGATCGCCCGTGCCCACGTCACTTCGGATCAACAGCGCGGCAGTGTGTTCGTGCCGATGCATTGGAACGATCAATTCGCGCACCGCGCAAAAGTGGATGCGCTGGTTAGCCCCGTCACCGATCCGATTTCCGGACAGCCCGAATCCAAGCATACCCCGGTGCGTGTGGAGTTGTATCAACCCGCCTGGTATGGATTTGCTCTGGCGCGGCGGCCGCTGGTGTTGAACGATATCGATTATTGGGTGAGTGCGGGAGGCTCGGATTTTCTACGCTATGCGCTCGCGGGTGAGCGAGTTCCGCGAGATTGGGCGGTGTGGGCACGTGACTTATTGAGCGCATCTGAGCAGGGCGAGTGGCTGGATTATCTCGATAACAGAGGAGGACGTTATCGCGCCGTCCATATTATCGATAACCGGCTGGATGCGTGTGTCTTTATCGCGCCTACTTTCGCGCTGCCGCCTCGCGCCTGGCTCGCGGCATTATTCGGTAAAGAATTGACTTCCAGCGAGCGTATGAGCCTTCTCGCCGGCCGTCCCGGCCACAGCCAGCCTGATACCGGCGCGATCGTCTGCGCCTGCTTTGCTGTCGGGCAGCACACCCTTGCAACGGCGATTCGGCAAAACCATCTTCGCTCAACCGAAGAGATGGGTGTCTTACTGAAGGCCGGCACCAATTGCGGATCATGCCTGCCGGAGCTCAAAGCGCTGTTAGCCGAATGCGTGGATGATTGGGTCCAAGTTTAACATGAGCACCTTAATAGCATTTGAATTTATACCGGGGTTGCATAACAATGCTTAAATAGCAGCAAAATCACTTAAAGGAGAGATCATGAAAGAAACGGTAAGGAAAGTTGATTATTTTTCGATGAACGTTGCTGATAAACCCGGAGAAGCGGCGCGCGTGCTGGAAGCCTTGGATGAAGCTGGTGTGAACTTGCTTGCCTTCACCGGCTTTCCTCGCGGTCGCCGCAGCCAGCTCGATTTTATTCCAGAAGATGCCGGGGCGTTTAGAGACGCGGCAAGGCGTATAAAGCTCAAACTTAACCCCAAAAAGTCCGGGTTCCTTATTCAAGGAGAGGATCAACGCGGGATCATCGCCAAGATTCTGTCACAACTCGGCAATGCGGGGATTAATGTTACTGCGATTGATGCCGTCTCGGCCGGACAGGGCCGTTATGGCGCGATTTTGTGGGTGCAGCCGCGGGACGTTAATAAGGCGGCAAAGGTCTTCGGCATTGCTTGAGTTTTCAGGTAAGTACGCCGATTAATCTTGAATGTTGCTAGTTATTATTGAAACGGCCTTTCTTAGGGAAACTCTGAAGAAGTCATCCCTGACATTTTGTTTGGCGCCTTCCTGCGTCAAGCAAAAATGGTGTTTTCTGGCTATCCGCGTTATTAAATTCTCTGAATAGACTCGTTAGCTCACCCGCGGCAAATGTTTTACAATTGCCGCGGGTGATTTTAATCGCCATGCGGCACCGTGGCAATCTTACGTTTTGGAGAATTCAATGGCTCAAAAACTGAATAAGTTCAGTTCCCGCGTTACGCAACCGAAATCCCAGGGTGCCTCGCAGGCCATGCTTTATGGCACCGGCATGACCGAAGAGGATATGGATAAGCCCCAGGTCGGCATCGCCAGCGTTTGGTATGAAGGCAACACCTGCAATATGCACCTCAATGAACTGGCGGCCAAGGTCAGAGAAGGGGTCATCGCCGCCGGGCTGGTGGGCATGCGCTTTAACACCGTTGGAGTGAGTGACGGCATCTCCATGGGCACCGACGGTATGAGTTACTCGCTGCAATCGCGCGATCTGATTGCCGATTCCGTTGAAACTGTCATGGGCGGACAGTGGTATGACGCCAACATCTCTATTCCCGGTTGCGATAAAAACATGCCGGGCGTGATCATGGCGATGGGACGTCTGAATCGCCCGTCATTGATGGTTTACGGCGGCACAATCAAACCCGGTCATCGCAACCAGCAAACGTTGGACATCGTTTCCGCGTTCCAAAGTTATGGTGAATTCCTTGTCGGCAAAATCGATGATGCCACGCGTAAGGACATCGTTAAGCGTTCCTGTCCCGGCGCCGGCGCCTGCGGCGGCATGTATACCGCCAACACCATTGCCTCGGCAATTGAAGCGATGGGGATGTCTTTGCCTTACAGTTCTTCTACCCCCGCCGTTGACGCGAAAAAAATGGATGAATGCTCCCGGGCTGGGCAGGCAATTCGCACGCTGCTTGAAAAAGATATTAAACCGCGCGATATCATGACGCGGGCGGCATTTGAGAATGCCATCGTTATTATCATGGCGCTTGGCGGTTCCACGAACGCGGTGCTGCACTTGATTGCGATGGCGAGGGCGGTGAATGTGAAACTCACTATTGATGACTTCCAGTCGGTCAGTGAGCGTGTGCCGTTTCTCGCTGATTTGAAACCAAGCGGCAAATATGTCATGGAAGACTTGCATAATGCCGGCGGCATACCTGCCGTAATGAAGTACCTGCTTGAAAAGGGATTACTCAACGGCGATTGCTTGACAGTCACCGGTAAAACCATCGCTGAGAATCTCGCTGATCTGCCCGGGCTAGAAAAAGGCCAGGAGATAGTGATGCCGTTAGAAAGGCCGATTAAGAAAACTGGCCACATCCAGATTTTAAAAGGCAATCTCGCGCCCGGCGGCGCGGTGGCGAAGATCACCGGCAAAGAAGGATTGAAATTTACCGGCCCGGCCAAGGTCTTCGACTCCGAAGAAGATATGCTCCACGCCCTGGAGCAAAAACAAATTCAAAAAGGCAACGTCGTGGTTATCCGCTACGAAGGCCCGAAAGGGGGGCCGGGTATGCCGGAAATGCTTACACCTACCTCTGCAATTGTGGGTGCTGGTTTAGGCAAGGACGTTGCACTTTTAACAGATGGCCGCTTCTCCGGTGGTTCGCATGGCTTCATCATCGGTCATATTGTGCCGGAAGCACAAGAAGGCGGCCCTATCGCCTTGATCAAGGATGCTGACATCATCACTATCGATGTGGAAAAGAATATGCTTAATGTCGATGTCAGCGATCAGGAGATGGCGAAGCGCAAGGCCAGGTGGAAGATGCCGCCGTACAAGGCGACGCGCGGGACGTTGTACAAGTATATTAAGAACGTGAAGAATGCAAGCGAGGGATGTGTAACCGATGAATAGTTTTTGCCAGGATGAACGACGGCGGTTCGCTACATTTTGACCTGATGCAAAGGCGGCGGTAACTTAAACGGCTAAAAAGAGGAGATTAAAAATGGCAAAAATCACGGTGCGGCAAAACGGTCCTTATCTGGTTGAAGGAGATGATATTAAGCTGTTCGATTGGAACGGAAAGGAATATCTGCTTCCGAAGCGGCCATTCGCATTATGCCGTTGCGGCGGTTCGACCACTAAACCTTTCTGCGACGGCACTCATTCCAAGATTGGTTTCCAAGCCGCCGAGGCAGCTGTTCCCGGCAGCAAGGATAAGCCCGCCGCTTCCTGATTTACCGATTTTTCGGTTAACGCGTTTTCTAACAGGTTGTTGAAAAAGTCCATCCATGGCCTTTTTCAACAAGCAAATCAAAAAGCGTGGTTTTTGCTTTGCTTCATTTTTCAAACACGTAGCGTGTTTGAAAAATGGCGGTACATCCCTATACCGCGATGGGCAGGAAGCCCAAGTGCCGCGAGCGCAGGGAGGCGCAGGAGCGGCCACCGCAGGGTGATGAAAAACGAGTTTTTCAGCACCCTGCTAAGAAAGAAAACGGGTGGAGTTCATTCTTTCCTAGTCATTCTTTTTCTCTCTTGAATCGAGATACTTTTTTCCCAATAATTTAGTATTTCTAAACAGAGGTCTTGCTTTAACATGAAGGTGGAAGCACATAAAGAAACACTGGGCTTTCAGGCCGAGGTCCGGCAGTTGCTGGATTTAATGATTCATTCCCTATATAGCAACAAGGAGATTTTCTTGCGGGAATTGATCTCTAATGCTTCTGATGCCGCCGATAGGCTGCGCTTTGAAGCATTGACCGACGGCAATCTTTACGAAGGCGACAGCGTGCTTAAAATTCGTGTCGCCTATGACAAAAAAGCGAGAACCATTACCGTGTCGGATAATGGTGTCGGCATGACCCGTGCCGAGGTGGTCGATAATATCGGCACTATCGCCAAATCCGGTACCCGTCAATTCCTGGCCTCACTGACCGGCGATCAAGCAAAGGACGCGCGCTTAATCGGCCAATTCGGTGTCGGTTTTTACTCAAGCTTTATTGTCGCGGATAAAGTAGCTTTAGTTACCCGGCGCGCCGGGCTTGGCGCTGAACATGGCCTGCGTTGGGAATCCGATGGGCAAGGTGAGTATACGCTCGAAACGGTCGAGAAACCGCGTCGCGGAACCGACGTGATTTTGCATCTGCGCAAAGACGAAGACGAATTTTTGGACGCCTATCGTTTACGGACAATAATCCGGAAGTACTCCGACCATATCACTTTGCCGATCGTGATGAAGCTGGAGGATAAGAATGAAGAGGAGACCGTCAACCGCGCCTCCGCGCTATGGGCGCGGCCGCGCAGTGAAATTAAACAAGAGGAGTACGACGAGTTCTACAAACATGTCGCCCATGATTTTGAGGCGCCGCTCGCGCACATTCACAGTCATGTAGAGGGTAAGCAAGAATACACCTCTTTGTTGTATATCCCTAAACGTGCACCGTTTGATTTATGGGACCGGAACAAACATCACGGCATTAAGCTTTATGTCCGCCGCGTGTTCATTATGGATGAGGCCGAGCAATTAATGCCGGCTTACTTGCGGTTTGTGCGTGGGGTGATTGATTCCAACGATTTGCCGCTTAACATCTCCCGTGAAATGCTGCAGCACAGCAAGGAGATCGATGCGATACGCGCCGGATCGGTAAAAAAGGTGTTGGATCTTTTGGAGGATATCGCCGCTAAAGAGACGGAGAAATATGCGACCTTTTGGAAAGAGTTCGGGCGTGTATTAAAAGAAGGCGCGGTCGAGGATTTCGCCAATGGCGAGCGCATCGCCAAGTTATTAAGATTCTCCTCAACTTATACTGACAACGAAACCCAGAATGTCTCGTTGATGGATTACATCGGCCGGATGAAAGAGGGGCAGGGCAAGATTTATTATGTCACCGCAGATAGTTTTGCCGCTGCCAGGAATAGCCCGCATCTGGAGATCTTCCGCAAGAAAGGCATCGAGGTGCTGTTGCTTTATGACCGCATCGACGAATGGGTGGTAATGCATCTTACCGAATTCGACGGCAAAGCGTTGCAGTCAGTGGCGAAAGGTGAACTCGATCTTGGCAAGCTGGAGGACAAGCAGGAAAAGCAACAGCAAGAGAAAGCAGCGGCGGAATTTAAAGAGCTAGTGAAGAAAATCAAGGCCATTTTGGGTGAACGGTTAAAGGAAGTTCGCATTACTCATCGTCTTACTAATTCTCCCGCATGCCTGGTCGCGGATCAGCATGATATGAGCGCTAATTTAGAGCGTTTATTGAAAGCGTCAGGACAAGAGCTGCCTGCCAGCAAGCCAATCCTGGAGATTAATCCCAGCCATCCGATTGTGGTTAAGCTGAAAGACGAAGCCGATGAGCAGCGGTTTGCCGATTGGACGCATATCTTATTTGACCAGGCGGTGCTAAGCGAAGGCGGGCAGCTGGGTGATCCCGCAGGCTTCGTCCACAGATTGAATGAGTTACTGTTAGTGCTTGCAAGCAAATAGCACTTGCCCATCTCAAAACGCATATCTTGCTTGCCATTCCGGCTGATGGTATGGCAAGCTCATCGTTACAAAAATCGATGAAGGTTATAGGTGTGGCAGGGTGTTGAAAAACTCTGTTTTCCATCACCTTGCAAGCGAAGAAAATCAATTTCAAACTGCCCGGTGCAATAAAGAGAGGGAATTTATGGTTACTCGAAGAAGTTTCTTAAAAGGAACTGTTGGTGGATTTGCTATTGCCGGCAGTGGATGGTGGATTCCAGCCATCGCCCAAGCGCGCGATACCTCATTAGGCCCGGCTATTTTGCCTTCCGGCACATTAGAGTCATCGGTACTCGATGCGCTGGCCGGCAAGAGACCGCTGATAAAGAAAAGCTTCCGCCCGCCGAATTACGAGACCCCCGTGCGCTATTTCAATGAAGCGCTTACCCCTAACGATTTATTCTTCGTGCGTTATCACTTAGCGAATATTCCGCAGGTGAATGCACAGGAGTGGAAATTGCGCATCGGCGGTGCAGCGGTGCAGAAACCGTTCGAATTGACATTGGACGAGTTCAAGCGGGACTTCGAGCAGGTGGAAGTCGTAGCCGTGTGCCAATGTTCCGGTAATCGTCGCGGCCTATTTATGCCGCATGTCACGGGCGTGCAATGGGGTTATGGTGCAATGGGTAACGCCAGATGGAAGGGGGTCAGGCTTAAAGATGTGCTTAACCGGGCCGGAATCAATAAAGACGCGTTGGAAGTAGTTATGAACGGCGCCGACATCGGCGTGCTGGATAAGACCCCGGATTTTGAGAAAAGTCTGCCGATGTGGAAGGCATTGGACGAAAACACCCTTATCGCCTATGAGATGAATGGGACGCCATTGCCGCACTGGAACGGTTATCCGGCACGGGTGGTGGTGCCAGGTTGGACGGCGACTTATTGGATGAAACATGTCACGTCAATTAACGTCATCCCGGAAGCCTATCAGGGCTTCTGGATGAAAACCGCCTATCGTATTCCAAAAGGAAAATTCCCGGTGGTAGATAGGTTTATCTCGCAGGAAGGCGAGACCAATACGCCGATTACTGAAATGGTGGTCAATTCGCTTATCACTAATCTGGAAGACGGACAGCAATTCCCCTTCCGGCATATGGTTGAGGTTAAAGGCATTGCCTGGGACGGCGGATATGGCATCCAGGCGGTTGAGATTTCCGTTGATAACGGGCGCTCCTGGCGCACGGTTGAGCTTGGAAAAGATTACGGCAAATATTCCTGGCGGCAGTGGACTTATCGTTTTAAACCGGAAAAGAAGGGAAAATTCACGGTCATGGCGAAGGCGAGTAATCGCGCTGGCAATACCCAGACGTTCGAGTTGATTGCCAATCCGGCAGGTTATCACCACAATCTGGCGCACCAGATCGATATTGAGATAACCTGAAAAAGGAAGAGCTCCTATGAAAAGATTATTGTTAATCGTGTGTGTGCTGTGGACGCAGATGAACCATGCGGATGAAGACAAAATTACGCTCAAAGAAGGCGCCGGCAAAGATCTGGTTGCGGCTAATTGTGGGATGTGCCACAGCCTTGATTATATTCCAATGAATTCAGTGTTTCTGGACGGAAAAGGCTGGGAAGCCTCGGTGAATAAGATGATCAAGGCGATGGGTGCGCCGATTAAGGAAGAAAACGTGCCTGCCATCGTGGACTACCTAAGCAAAAATTATGGAAAATAAATTTTCTTGTTGCTGAATCTGGTATCCGCGGGCCGCGGTGCTGCCTTAGCCGGGATAAGTCACGGCAGAGCGTAAAACCGCTCTTGCGGGTATTACCAGCTCACTCAAGGGTCGCGGTTTATCGATACTGTTGCCTTGGGCATAATCAACACCGATCTCTTTAAGCTTCTCCAGAATGTTCGCATTTTCAACGAATTCGGCGATCGTTTGAACGCCCATGGTGTGTCCGATCCGGTTAATGGATTCAACCATGATGTAGTCGAGAGGGTCATCCATCATATCCTTGACAAAACTGCCATCAATCTTCAAATAATCGACCGGCAAGTTCTTCAAATACGCAAACGACGACCAGCCGCTGCCGAAATCATCCAATGCGAAGCGGCAGCCGAGTTGTTTAAGGGTATTAATAAACTGAACCGCGTTAGTAAGATTGGCGACAACAGCTGTTTCTGTGATCTCAAAACAGATTTTACCGGGAGGAATGTTAACCCGCTGAAACTGGTCGATTAGGAAGCTTAGGAAATTATCATCACTAAGCGACTGTCCGGATAGGTTGATGTTATAGCTTGCATCAATATCAGCAATGAAAGGATCAGTTAGCCATTCAAATATTGTACTGATGACCCAACCATCGATGGTCGGCATGAGATTATAACGCTCCGCCGCGGGGACAAATGCCCCCGGCGGTATAATCTCCTTGCCGTCCTCGCTTAATAAACGGATCAACACTTCATATTGCTTTATATTAGAGGAATGGCTCGAAGCAATCGGCACAATGCTCTGGCCATAGAGAAGAAATCGATTTTCTTCCAATGCCTTGGTCAGGCGCGTCACCCACTGCATTTCGCCCCGGCGATGGGCAAGCTCACTATCATCGGCTTGAAATACCTGCACGCGGTTGCGCCCCTTGTCCTTAGCGGTATAGCAGGCCGCATCCGCAGCGCTTAGTATGCCGGATGAGCTCTCACTTTCATTGGTAACTGTGACAAGCCCTATGCTTACTCCGATCGCGAAAGTCCTATCCTTCCAAACGAAGCGAAAATCATGGATAACCTGGCGCAGTTTATTGGCGATATGGAGCGCTCCCTCTTGCTGACACTGATAGAGTAGTATCCCGAACTCATCGCCGCCTATGCGCGCCACGGTATCTGAGCGGCGCACTTCTGCATGCAACAGCGTAGTGATCTGGCGCAGCAGCTCGTCACCGGCGACATGGCCGCATGCGTCATTGACGATTTTAAATCGATCGAGATCGAGGTAGAGCACGGTATGCGCGCTATTTTCCGTTTTAGCGTTGATCAATAATTCCCTGAGACGTTCTTCAAATACCCGCCTATTCAGCAGCCCGGTCAATGCATCGTGCGTGGCCTGATAGGACATTTCCTGCGCCATTTTCCGTTCGTGGCCGACATTATGGAACACAAGGACAGCGCCGATAATCGCTCCTTCACGATTGCGGATGGGCGCGGCGGAGTGATCGATCGCTATCTCTGATCTATCACGGTTAACAAGTATGGTATCGCGTATTAGTTTTGCCGCCTGCCCTTCGGCAAGATACGGCTTGACCGGATTATCGGCAGGTTCACGCGTAGTTTCCTTAACAACATTAAACACATCCTGTAAGGGCAGGCCGTGAGCCTCGGTATTCTTCCAGCCGGTGAGCTTCTCGGCAATGGGATTGAGATATTCGATGTTACTTCCGGCATCCGTGGTAATTACCGCGTCGCCAATCGACTCTAGAGTGACCTGTGCACGCTCTTTTTCTAGCGCCAGCTCGGCGGTCTTCTCCAGCACCTGACGTTCGATTTCCTTATTGCGCTGCTGTAGTTCCTGTGCACGCAAAGCGACATTTTTCCCGGCGACCACAAGCAAAATTGTGACGATAGAACCGGTCAGTAGGGCGAGGATGATCATCTTATAATCAATGTCTGCCCAATGTAGCGGCCGGTAAATATCGAGCGTGAGTTTTTGGCCGTGAACACCGATAATGTAATTTTTATTTAGAACACTCAAAATTTTCTGATGAGTGGTTTTTAACGATTCAGTATTCTTGATGAGATCCATGACCGGCAAATTAGCCGCCGCCGTATGCAGGCGCAAACTCACCTTGAGATTATCGGCACTGGTTGACTCATCCAACATTTTATCGGCATTAATTCTTAACGCGATTAAGCCGTTAACTATTTTGCGGCGCTCTTCTATTTTTACTGGGATGGTTTTCCCGGCATAAATTGCCTTAAATAACCAGTAACCCTGGATGCGCCCATCCAATAATTTGGGCGGGGCGGGAGTAGCTTCGGTGGTATCGATCGCCGATTCAATAACTTTGGTAAAAGCGGAGTCAGATAAAACGTCGAATCCGATCATTACCGCAGTGGTTGGCTCAAAGGGTTCTTGATACAACAGAGGGAAATAGCGTTCTTGGCGGCCGGCAGTGCGGTATACGCCGTCTTTCCTCGTAGTAATAGAAAATGTCGGAAAGCCCATACGGCGTTTGGTTTGCTCAAACTCATTTCTATCTTGCTCCGTCACCAGCGGCAGATAGCCGGTAGACAGCAAGAAAGGATGGCGGCTTAGAACTTCTTCCGAAAAGATACGAAACTGGTCGCCATCCACACGGGTTGAAGAGTTAACAAGCGTGGAAAGATTGCTTATGACTTCATCCGCTCCGTTGGTTCTTACAAAAATGTTGTCGCGCGCTGTGCTTGCATCCGAGATAAATATTGTTTCCTGATTCTCTAACGCGTCGCGCCAGGCGATTGTAGTCAGCGAAACGGTGAACAAGACGCCAAGTACAAACAATGCGATCGCAAGGCTCAGCCGAAAATGTAATTGTGCCAATTTCAATTTTCGACCTTAACGGCTTTACGTAGAATATCGCTGGACAGTTTGATTTTCGCCTTGGCTAAAAGCTGGGGATTTACATACATATTCCAACGGCGGTTTGCAACAATAGGGATGCTGTTTGGGCGCGCTCCCTCTAAGATCATCACCGCAGCTTTTGCCGCCCACTCTCCTTGTTCGTCGGCGATCTTCGCCATTGTCAACATGCTATAAGGCGCCATCCACTCGAGATAAGTGACGGTAAATTTATGTGCATGAGAAAGCGTATAGTTGCGCGCCCGTTTTTTATCCCAGTCGTTGATACCCGCGTTATTGCCGATGATAATAAAATCAGCTTGTTGGGCGGCAGAATAGGCGGCCTCCCATTCCGCCATGGTGTTGGCAATACTGTTAGTCAGGAGAATTCCTTGTTTGCTGTACATTTCCTTGTTTAAAGCAAACTCCTTGTATTGAGTGATCTCATCTACGAAAAGAAAAACGCCTCTTCTGGCATCTTTTACTGCGTTTTTAACTTCCGTTATCATCGGCTCAACAGGACCGACCTCGATCATGCCGGTGGTATTGGAATAAGGATACCCATAAGGCTCTACGGTCCAATTGATGCCGCAGAAGACGATGGGGATGGCGGCATTTTTGAAATAAGGCATGATCAAATATTTAGAGGCATTATCATCTGCGGCAATGACAACATCGGGTTTCCATGACTCAATTAATGCCTTTGCTTCCCGCGCCTTTTTTTTCGCGAAGGCAGGATCGAGATGCCGTTTTCCATCCATATAAAACTTTTTTAATTCACATTTACCTTTTAATATGGGCTCCATACCCTTTTCTACGCCGTCGTTCCATTCGTAGCCGGCATCATAGGAAGAAACATAAAGACACCGCGCAGCGAAGGCGCTCTCGCTGAAAGTAATGGCGAACATAAATACGAGCGACACTTTATCTAGTGACAGTCTCGTTTTCTTCACATGAATTAAAGACATAAGATCGTAAGTAGCCCATGTGCTACATGGTGGCTTCCTTTCGCTTCGGTTTAATCCTTTAGAATTTAGAACAGTGCACCCGCTATCCAGAGCGCTATTTATGTGTTTGATATTAAGCTCAGATAGCAAATAAGCCGGGGAAGGCGGCTATATAGCGAATACAATTATATACTTATAGTATATTTGTGCTGCTTAAGATAGAGCGTATCTTGTAAACGCTCAAAAGCTATCTTTTGACTTGAGAATCAGCCAAATATGGCTTTCTTCCTTCCATGGCAGGGCTAATCTGCGGATGACCGAGGATTCAAAAAATTGAATGTTGTAATAATAAACTCGATAGCAATTAAATTTTCCTTTAGTCTGACAACGCCCGCCTTCTGTCGTAATCCGACTTCACTTTCTCTGGATTGTTGCTATAGCATACGCGCGCTATTTTGTTTAATAAGTTTTTAAAAGTATGGCATAAGCAAAATTTTCAATTCAGATTTTTCACCGCCGAATTTATTTGCCGGTTTAAAGATAACGATTAATAACTGTAATAAATCTACCGATCTCTTTAACTAAGAGAGAGGTGGATTTGTGGTAATGAAAATCCAATTCCAACGGCGAAACGAAGACCGCTTTCGCGGGGTGAGGTGCCACAGGTGAGTATGTATGAGGTTTCGAGGAGAATCCTTATTCCTTCTAGTTGCATTAGGGTTTTCTCATGTTGCTTTTTCCCAAGAGCTTTGTTCCAGAGGGGTCATGTGCGTAATTACGGTCGAGAGCGGTGATACGATTGATTTTTTTGTTCAAAACCGCCAATCGGCCGAAATCACCGTGACTATAGAAGCCGATTCATCGGATATGACTCCCAACGTTTCTTTGCCGTACACCAATACCTACGTAGGCATGGAAACGACCAAGGCGTTCAGCCTGGCGAAGAAAAATACTCAGAGCGAACCGCATTATCAATATAGTTTTGCCTGGACCTGGGGCAGTATGCGGGCAACGCACGATGATACCTATCTTTACTCATTACCTTACACGCCTGGCAACGCCTATCGTGTCGATCAGGGATTCAATGGAAGTTACAGCCACTATGGTGATTTTCAATACGCCATCGATTGGAATATGCCGCAAGGAACGCCGATTCATGCGGCCAGGGACGGTGTGGTGGTGGGAATTAAAGACACCAGTAATGAAGGCGGCCCGGATAGAAAATACCAGAATTCCGCCAATTACATCATGATTAAACATGCCGACGGCACCATCGGTGAATATGCGCATTTGCAACAATACGGTGTCAAGGTTAGGTTGGGAGAGAGGGTGCAAGCCGGGCAATTGATCGGGTTATCCGGCAACACCGGTTATTCCAGTGGACCGCATCTTCATTTTTTTGTATATAAGGCGATCGACGGCGGAAGGCGAGAGTCTTTCCCGATTCAATTTAAGAACTACCATGTGCTCGTTGCCGGGCACACGTATCAAGCGTCTTGAGGATACAGAGAGGAGGCCTGATTTATTCTGTTACTTCTACGCCCTTCCAAAAAGCAATGTACCCGGTGATATTTTTTGCCGCTTCTTTCGGCTCGGGATAATACCAGGCCGCGTCTTTATTCGCTTCACCGTTGACGATGAGGTCATAGTAACTGGCGATACCCTTCCACGGGCAAGTAGTATGCGTATCGCTGGGCTTAAAGTAAGCGCGCTTAACCGCATCGGGTGGAAAGTAAATGTTTCCTTCCACCACATGATAATGATCGCTCTCCGCCAGTACTGTTCCTTTCCAGGTTGCCTTGGCCATGGCGCAAATTGTAATCCATTTGCTCGCATAGAAGAAGATACCGGGATAAGTGGACCCGGGCAGCGGATTGCGGAAGCGGCGCCCGAACAGTAGGGTTTGGATAAAGACGGGTAACACGGTACCGCTTTACCCGCGGAAGGGCTTGCTCAATGAAACAGATCAGCTTTATCGGCATCATTTTAATGATCATAGGAATTGTAGTTTTAGCCTATGAAGGGATTACCTATCGCGCGCATGGAAAAGCTATCGATGTAGGCCGATTACAGTTAGTAACCGAAAAAAGGGAATCGGTTTCATGGCCTCCGATTTTAGCAGGACTGGCGTTTTTTAGCGGGATTGTATTGATTGTCATTGGAACGAAACGGCCATAGCGCTAAGTTAAAATTCAGTCCCAATTGCAGCCCCTGTTTCTAAACCTCCCTGCACTGGCGCCAAAATTCGCATTGAACACCAACGTTTAATGCCTTTTGTTAATGTTTTTTCTAAGCACCAGGCGCTATCTTAATTGTTGCGCCAACTCTCGGCATGGCTACCTAGGCACAATATTTGCACAATCCGAGAGTTAAGTAGGAGTTTGTTCTCAAGCACCGCCTTGAGTGAATATCCATTCACCATCAGGTTTTATGGGGACCGTCATCATGCATCAGTTGAAAAACCATGCCCAGGGAAGGTTCTCTGTAAGGAAAAATCATATTCATTTTGTTGAAAAGTTGAGAAAAATGTCTGCGCGGCAAAATATTGCGGTTACGCCTATTTTAGTATTTACAGACAGAGGATTGCGGCTAACCGACATCGCCTGGGACGGCTTGGAAGAATCATCACGCATAAGCGCCATGAGCCAGGGCTAATAATGAAACTACGGCTCCAGGCGCGCTATGCATTGGTCATCCTCGGTTTGATCATCGCTATCGTATTGTCTTTAACAGCCGCTCTATTATTCCAGTTCACGCAGTCCACCACTACCGTTACGCAGACAAGTGCGCGGGTTATGGAACGCGATCTGATCGAGCAACTCAAACAGAGGGGAGCGGTGATGGCCCGCTTGCTCGCGGAAAACCTAGCTAACCCGCTTTATAAATACGATATGCAAGCGATTAATGAATTAGCGAGAGCCATTCTCGGGCAAAAGGACGTTGCCTACGTATATGTTTATGACCAACAGGGCAAAATCATCCATGACGGGCGTGCCAGGATCCCGCTGTTTGGAAAAACCCTAAGAGACGAAATTTCAATAAACGCAGTTACAACCAATGACCTGCTGATACAAATAGCCGCCGGCGTGATGGATATAGCGATGCCCATTCGTATTGGTGAAATGGTTCTAGGAGGTGTGAGAGTCGGCCTTTCCTTAAAGGGAATTGATCAAGATATCGCTGGCATGAGAAATCAACTGGAAACCATCTCTCAGGAAGGGATGCAGCGCAATCTTTTTACCGTCGTCACCACAACACTTGTACTTGTCATTCTCGGGATCATCATAGCCTGGTTGGTATCGCGCCGGTTAATTCATCCAATCCGGCAACTGGCCAGGCATGCCGCGCAAATCGGCCACGGAAATTATCAGTTAGATATTGCAATCAATCGAGTGGATGAAATAGGCGATTTAGCGATTGCGTTCAAAGAAATGGCGGCAAATCTGCATCGAACCACCGAGGAAATTCGCCACTTAGCCTATCACGACAGCCTTACAGGAATACCAAATCGTTTAATGTTCAGGGAATATCTGGAGCGTGCATTGGTACAGGCCAAGCGCCATAACGAATCACTTGCTGTATTGTTTTTGGATATGGACGATTTTAAACGTATCAATGATACTCTCGGCCATTACCGCGGAGATGCATTATTGCAAAATTTCTCTGCGCGCATTACTCGGTGTATCAGGAATAAGGATTATTTAGAGAGTACTAAAGATTACCAGCAGGATCCAATCATAGCGCGGCTTGGCGGCGATGAGTTCATGATTCTTCTTCCATCGATCCATGATCCCCTGTATGCAGCGACGGTGGCCCGCTGCATACTCGACGCTTTATCGATTCCATTTGTTCTTGGGCAACAGGAAGTTGTTGTTGGAGCAAGTATCGGTATTACCATTTTTCCCGCAGATGGCGAGGATTTCGACACGCTGCTTAGAAACGCAGATATAGCCATGTATCACGCGAAGGATCGGGGAAAAAATAATTATCAGTACTTTACCTCCTCCATGAATATTACCGCCACCAAAAAGTTGTCGTTGGAAAACGAACTGCGCAAGGCCATTGACAGGCAAGAATTGCGACTTTGGTATCAGCCATTAATAGACACGCGTACTCATGAAATTGTGGGTGTCGAGGCATTAATACGCTGGCAACACCCGGAGAAGGGCTTAATACTGCCGGCCGAGTTTATTCCTTTAGCGGAAGAAACCGGTTTGATCATTCCTATCGGTGAATGGGTTATAAGAACCGCTTGCGAAGAGATTAAACGCTGGCATAAGGCGGGAATGCCAAGAATTTATGTAGCGGTAAATTTGTCCGGCGTGCAATTCCGAAAGGGGGATCTGGTCCAGTTCATCGCCGCAACATTAACAAAAACAGACTTGGAACCCCAATATCTGCATGTAGAGCTGACTGAAACCAGTATCATGCACAACGAAAATGAAGCGGCGGCTATGCTGAAAATGATCAGTTCATTGGGAGTAAAGATATGGATCGATGATTTCGGCACCGGCTATTCGTCGCTAAGTTACCTGAGCCGGTTCCCCGTGAATGGAGTTAAAATAGATCGTAGTTTTGTGCGGGATATTGTTAAAGGTCCTGGCTATATGGCGATTCCTTCCGCAATCATTGCCATGGTGCACAGCCTTAATTTGGCGGTAATCGCCGAAGGCGTTGAGCAGCAGGAACAATTGGAGCTATTACAAGCAAAGGGCTGTGATTTAGTTCAAGGGTTTCTTTATGGGCCCCAGCCTCCGCATGAGTTGGCGGCGGTTTTAAGAAGACAAGGTACAATATTATCCGAGACCAGCCTGTTCAGAAAAAGAAAAGCCGCGCGATCTTAAGGAAACTCTGAAAAAGTCATCCCTGACATTTTGTTCGGCGCCTCCCTGCGTCAAGCAAAAATGGCGGCACTTTCTGCGCTGCGCTTTCCTGCTGCGCTTGCAAGCCGGGGCCGGTCTTCCCTGGCCGGCCCGCTCGGCGGGAGGAAGGTCCACCGGACCTTCCTCATCATACCGCCTCGCCCTTATGCCGCGGGAACCTCTGACTTAATCACAGGTTCCTTAATTTGTAAAATCTATTTCGATCCATTTAGCTTCATTCACCTATTATTTGCCACTGATTCTTGATATTAATTCTTGGCTGATAGATTATGCAGGTTGCTTTAAAGAGGAACCTGATTGTATGAAAGACGCTTCATAACGGCGGTCTCTGGGCAGGAAGAAATGATCGATCTTTATAGTTGGGCTACCCCGAATGGACGCAAAATTTCCATCATGTTGGAAGAAGTGGCGCTACCCTACACGCTCTATCCCATCGATATTACTAAAGGCGTCCAATTCAAGCCGGAGTTCGTTGCTATCAGCCCGTACAGTAAAATTCCGGCCATCGTTGATCACGAGGGGCCGAGAGAAGAACGCTATACGGTATTTGAATCCGGGGCAATTTTAATTTATCTCGCTGAAAAAACCGGCAAACTAATGCCCACAGAGGCACGCGCGCGTTACGATGTCTTGCAATGGTTAATGCTCCAAATGGGAGGGATAGGTCCTATGTTCGGGCAGTTACATCATTTCCGCCGCTATGCACCGGATAAAATTCCGTATGCGATAGAGCGTTATACCCATGAAACGAAACGTCTTTATCGAGTGCTTGAGTATCGGTTGCAAGAACATGAATTCTTAACCGGAGATTACTCAATTGCCGATATTGCCGCTTTTCCCTGGGTGGCGCGTCATGAATGGCAAGGTATAGAATTGGATGAATTCCCTAATGTCAAACGGTGGTTTAATATGATTGCGGAACGGCCGGCGGTGCGGCGCGGTATGGCGTTGCCGCCAGCCGCTTGAGGAAAGTTCTGCAGTGGGATAACTCTTCAAGCTAAAATAAAAGCAGGAATAATTTTAAGACAGGATTTTCATTACTGGCATAGTCCGTGCATAGGGATTAAGCACGCAAGGTATTGCAAGAAAAGGAGCGAGGATAGCCTTTCTTACATGTCTTTGTATTTCCTCCAGTAAAAATCATTTTGCGCCCTTTTTTATCGGGGCGCGTCTTTTTGCATTTTTTTAAGTTTAAGTAGTCAAACTTTCGGACGGAAGCAGTGCCGGGATGCAGACATGATTACGGGAAGATTACGATCATGAAATCGGTCATGTTGCGCTGACCGAGTATTAAGCCATGTCCTATCGAGACTCCAGATACGTGATTGCTCACGAAATCGGTGGTAGTGCCGCGGAGCGGGCTGCGAAAGCCATTGCCGAAGCGGCGCGTGCATACCATAACGCCTACACGTTAATATTAAATATTAATACTCAGGATCAGCGGGGTCGCTGCGCCTTCCTGCTCCGCTTGAAAGCCGGGGCCGGCCTTCCATGGCCGGCCCGCTCGGCGGGAGGAAGGTCCACCGGACCTTCCTATGATTCCGCCTCGCCCCTATACCGCGACCGGCAGGAAGCCCATGCCGTACAGGGAAGTAGTAATGCCGGTCGCTTCCGGCATCCTGCCTCCCGCGACACTTGCACATCCCTGTGCGGCGCGGGCGCGGGACGGGGGGCACGGCCGATAGCGGTCCCTTTCGGCATCCTGCCTCTTAAGGGCACTCGCACATCCCTGTGCATCGGTCCCTGTCGGCATCCTGCCTCTTAAGGGCACTCGCACATCCCTGTGCATCGGTCCCTGTCGGCATCCTGCCTCTCGGGACACTCGCACATCCCTGTGCATCGCAGGAGGCGCGAGCGCGGTCACCGCAGGGTGATGAAAAACGAGTTTTTCATCACCCTGCTAGTATTGACATTGTCGGTTTTCGTTCTAATGTGAAATTATCGGCGGTTTAAATGCATTTAATAAGGAATTGATTTCAGGTAGTTTTTGTCAATATCACACCATCCACTTCGATTGGTAATGATCGTCTTACAACGGCGGCAGGGTTAATTTGATGTTGGAAGCCAACACTATAATTTCTAATGAAACGGCACGTGTGCTGGTAGTAGACGATGCGCCTGTTATACGGCACGCCATCAAAAAAATGCTCATGTCGGATTTTGATGTTCTTTTGGCCGAGGATGGCGAGACAGCTTGGGAAAAACTGGTTCAGGACGGGCAAATCAAGCTGCTTATTACCGATATTGAAATGCCGGGGTTGGATGGATACGCATTTATTTGTCGAATACGCGCCTCCGACGAGGCGCGCATTCGTGATTTGCCCATTATTACTATTACCGGCGCCGAAGATGAAGAAACCAAGGAGCGCGCGTACGCTTGTGGCGCGACCGACTTTATTACGAAACCGCTGGACGCCATGCAACTCCAAGCGCGCGTGCACGCGCATGTAAGATTTGACCAGGCATTACCCATAACAGCCGACGCACCGGTTTCCATTGGCGGTCAAACGGATACTGATCCTCTCACTAAACTTTATAGTGGACGTTACTTTTTACAAAACGGCAAACAGAGTATATCGGTCGCTTTAAAACAGAAGCAGGATTTATCCTTAATTAGACTAGGCATCGACGGTTTTAAAAAAATATATCGGCAATATGGTGACGAAACGATTAATGAACTTCTTATCTGGCTGGCAAAAATTCTAACTTCTATTAAGGGCAAACGGGATATTACCGCCCGGATCGGTGGTGCTGAATTTGCAATCGTGCTGCCTGCAACCGGCCGTAGTGAAGCAGTAGCTCTATGTGGCGGCTTACGTACCGCGATTGCTAAAAACCCGCTTAAACAAGGGAAAGCTTCCATTGCGGTCACCGTGAGCATAGGGCTTGCCACCATGAATATGGATCGGCGGCAAACTATCGAGGAACTTTTAAAGCTTGCTGAACAGAGATTGAGCCATGCCAAATCTCAAGGAGGAGACCGCGTCAGCGTGACTGATCTAAGTGAAACTATCCCGGGAGCTGAGGAACTGGTTTTGTCTGCACCCGAAGGGACGCCCGCACCGATCGCAGAAACCGCGCCGCCTAAAGGGGAAGTGGGGGAATTATCCGTCTCTGAATTAGAGGAGCTCATTAAGCGCGAGACAAATAAACAAAAATCTAACAGACCAGAAATATACGCAGCGGGCGTGATTAGTCCGGTCAGAGGGCCGGATATTCTCGAGCTTTTGAGTGTTGATAAGGCGTTACAGATGCTGGCAAATGGAGATACCGGTAAGTTGGAGCCTTATTTGGAAAGATTGATCTCACAGGTAATACCGCTATTGGATTTTTATAACGAGAAGAAACGGTTGGGATTGCAATCTACCGTTGATATCTTGAGGGAGAAAGTGTCGAAGACGAAGTAAACCGATTCCCCGGATTCAAAACAATTCTATATTTTCCGCCGTAGTTTTATCGCCGGAAATCAAGCCGGCGCCGGCCAATTTCTCATAACAGCACACCTGATTGCGGCCATTTTTTTTGGCATAATAAAGCGCTTTATCCGCTCTATCGATAATGCTGCTCAACATAGTCTGACTGCTGATTTCTGTGACTCCGATACTGATGGTACTCCTGCCAATTTGTGGAAAATTGTAATTTTCCACGGTGATTCGAAACCGTTCCAAGATAGTCAGGGCGATTTCCAGATCGGCATTATTTAAAACCACGGCGAATTCTTCTCCACCATATCGAAACAAGAGATCATAATGCCGGAACGATTTCGTCATCAATCGGGAGAAAAGTATTAAAACTTCGTCTCCGTATAAGTGACCATATTTATCGTTGACCTGCTTGAAGTGGTCGATATCCGTGATGGCAAAGCAAGAGGCTTTGGCCTGGTCATTGGTGCGTCGCTGCATTTGCCTCTCGCTTAAGCCGGCCGCAATCTTTCTCATACGCTCATCGAATGATTGCCGATTCAGCAAGCCCGTCAGTGCATCGAGTTCGTTTCTTGTCAGCAGCGATTTTTGATTGCTGTAAATACGGAGCAATCGGTTGATGAGACGCTGGTCTACAGAGTTTATATTCCTACAATCTATAACTACCAATTCAATGATATTGCGTGTCCCATAAACCGGAATGATGAATCGTTTATATGATTTTGAATTATCTAAGATAACCATCTTCTGTGTCTTAATGCAAGAATCGAATCCTTCTTTTTCCTGCAACAGTGGTTCGCTATCCTGGTTTAGATTTGATAAGTCACGGATAGTCGCTCCCGCTATATTGGCTTCATTAAATTCTTTATCGCCGTTTTCGTTATCAATTCCATACAAAGTAATGCTTTTTGCTGTGATAAATTTCCCCAATATCTCGATTAAGCATTTTGTAAGGGAATGTATATCGCGCTTTTCTGTCAATTGAACTACTGTTTCTAGAGGCGAATCTTTCGGCATGACGATCAAGATTATCAGGTTACAGGGGAGGTATTAAGCATTTTCAATATTAAAAGCGATTACATCGGCGATAGAGGTTACGCCGGCTGCCAATATTACCAGCCGGTCGACACCGAGCGCCACGCCGGCGCATGCCGGTAACCCATGAGCAAGTGCCGCCAATAATCTCTCGTCATGCAGTATTGCGGGCAGCCCCATCGCTCTTCGCCGGTTCAAGTCCATTTCAAACCGCCTGCGCTGCTCGCGGGCGTCACCGAGCTCATGAAAGCCATTAGCAAGCTCTATGCCGTGCAGGTAAAGCTCGAAACGTTCTGCCAGCGGCGGCGTGCCTGGCCGAATGCGCGCCAGCGACGCCTGCGAGGCGGGATAATCATAGAGAAAAGTAAGCCGGTTTTTACCTAATTGTGGTTCGATCACATGCGTTAATAAAAGATCGCGCCAGGTCTCCAATTGATCAGGAAAGCTGCCGGCGGTGTGGATGCCTTGTTTCTGTGCGCATGCGATCATGCGTTCTTTATCAGCCGTATGCGGGTCGATACCGGCGTAATCCAGAAACGCCTGTTGATAAGTTAAACGTTCCGGGGGATCGAGGACGATTTTGCCTTTCAGGATATGGGTTACCAATTCTGTTACTTCATTCATAAGTTGGTAATGATCGAAGCCGACGCGATACCATTCAAGCAAAGTAAACTCAGGGTTATGTAAACGGCCGGCCTCGGTGTCGCGGAACACTTTGCAGATCTGATAAATCGATCCACTGCCGGCGGCAAGCAGGCGCTTCATCGCAAACTCAGGCGAGGTACGCAGAAAAAGCGTGCGCCCGTGCGCCAGTCCAGGCCCGCTATAGCATGTGTTAAAGTTGCGCAACTGGGGATCGGTTGTGGCAGCGGCGGAGAGGGTCGGCGTTTCTACTTCGAGTATGTCGCGCTCGCTAAAAAAGCTTCGAATGCGCTGTAATATCTGAGCACGCAACTTTAGCACCGCCAATTCAGCGGTAGGTTGCCAATTTATCGGCGCTTCAGATTGCGCAGATTTGGTTTGTGACATAAAAACCCATCATAGCAGGAAAGGAGGCTCTACGTATTGCCGCCGGAAACAGCATGAATTGGCGCGCTCATCTGCTGTAAAGTGCCGTTTTTTGGATTATTGACAGTCAATTTCTATGATCCTGCCTGGGAGCCGGCTGTTAAAAGCAGTCCTTTATTCTTTGGAACGCGAGACATACTCGCCGGTAACGGTATTCACTTTAATTAATTCGCCGATATTAACAAACAAAGGCACGCGAACCACGGCGCCGGTTTCCAGGGTTGCGGGTTTCCCGCCGCCTCCGCTGGTATCCCCACGAACACCGGGATCGGTGTCCACTACTTTAAGGATAACGTGATTCGGCGGCTCCACCGCAAGCGGGATGCCGTTCCAGAGCGTGACAACGCAGACGCTCTGCTCTTTTAGCCATTTTACCGCGTCACCGACGGCGGTGCGGTCGGCGGCAAGTTGCTCAAAGGTATCGGCTGCCATAAAATGCCAGAACTCGCCGTCGTTATACAAATATTGCATGTCGACATCGACTACATCAGCCGACTCGATGGTATCGCCCGATTTGAACGTGCGTTCGACGACGCGGCCGGTTTTAAGGTTGCGGATTTTCACGCGGTTAAACGCTTGTCCTTTACCGGGTTTTACAAATTCGTTTTCGATAATGGCGCAAGGATCAGCATCAAGCATGATCTTAAGGCCGCTTTTAAACTCATTCGTGCTATAAGTGGTCATTGAGTTCCTATTAGATTATTGTGACTAAATGTTAAGTAAAGAATAAGACCGCGCGCCTATGATACCCCGAACTTCTGTTTTAAGGCAGGCATCTACCTGGCAAATTGAGCTCGCCGGCGCCATCACTGATCCGGCCGAATTGCTGAAGGCATTGGAGCTAAGCCCAGCGATACTGCCGGTCGCATCCTTAACGAATCGGGCATTCCCATTGCGCGTGCCGCACAGTTATGTGTCGCGCATGCGTAAGGGTGATCCCAATGATCCCTTGCTGCGCCAAGTTTTGCCGCTGGCGCGAGAAGACCTTCCGGCGCCAGGCTTCAGCGATGACCCGGTGGGAGATTTAACCGCGATGGTTATCCCCGGCCTCTTGCATAAATATCACGGCCGCGTGTTGCTTATTACTACCGGCGCCTGTGCCATTCATTGCCGTTATTGCTTTCGGAGGCAGTTCCCCTATTTGGAGGCCAATCCCGCCGTTGACCAATGGCATGCGGCGCTAAATTACATCGACGCCGACAATAGTATTACCGAAGTGATTCTAAGCGGCGGCGACCCCTTGGTGTTATCGGACCGGCGTTTGCAAGAGCTCAGCGCGTGCTTGGAAAAAATTCCGCATGTGCAACGTCTGCGCATTCACACCCGTTTGCCCATTGTATTGCCGGCACGGGTGAATAACGAATTGCTGCGCTGGTTTAAGCGGATGCGTCTTCAATCGATTATCGTAGTACATGCTAATCATGCTAATGAGATCAATCAAGAAGTACGGGAAGCCTGTCGAAGCCTGGCACAGGCGGGAGTAACGCTTTTAAATCAATCCGTATTATTGCGGGGAGTGAATAATCATGGCGAGGCTTTAGTGGAGTTGAGCGAAGCTTTGTTCCGGGCCGGGGTGCTGCCTTATTACCTGCACTTGCTCGACAAAGTGCAAGGTGCGGCGCATTTCGAGGTAAACGAGTGCGAGGCGCGTCATTTATTGCAATATCTTAATGCGCGTCTACCTGGTTATTTAGTGCCGCGCTTAGTGAAAGAAGAAGCCGGCATGCCCGGCAAGACCCTTGTTTTCTGAGTATGATTATTCATCTTGTTACATTTTTATATGCTATCGAACTTGGTGCGAACCCCTTCAGCATCGGGGTTCTAGTTTCGATGTACGCGTTTTTTCCTTTGCTGCTCGCCGTTTATGCTGGAAAGATTTCAGACCGCTTTGGTGTCCGTTTTCCTATGTTGTTCGGTTCATTTGGTTTGTGGCTCGGATTATTACTCCCTTACCTGATTCCGCGATTGCCGGCACTTTATTTTTCCGCTGCATTGATCGGCGCAGCGCATGTTTTTTTTCAAGTCTCGGTTCACCACCTGATAGGCTCTTTGGGCGATGCCGAGGCGCGCACACATAATTTCAGCACGTACAGCTTATGGACCGCTGTTTCTACTTTTATCGGCCCTTTGTTTGCGGGGTTCTCGATCGATCATTCCGGCCATGCCGCCGCTTATTTTTATTTATCGCTGGCGGCCTTGTTGTCGGGCCTGGTTTTATTTTTTTCTCCCAAGATTATTCCCAAAGGAAATAAAAAACTTGAGGCATATCACAAAAAAAGTGTTATGGATTTAATAAAAGATCCACCTCTGCGGCGCACATTTATAACGAGTGGTGTAGTTTTGACGGGAGTTGAACTCTTCACCTTTTATTTTCCGATTTACGGCCATTCAATCGGATTATCTGCCTCTTTAATCGGTATCGTTTTAAGCGCCTATGCCGCCGCTGCGTTTGTAGTACGCAGCAGCATGCCGGCGCTAGTGAAAAAATACAGCGACGAGGCCATCCTGACCTATTCTCTATTTGTCGCCGGATTTGCTTATCTTTTATTCCCGTTCTTCCAAAACGTGCTTGTCTTAATCCTGGTTGCTTTTGTTTTAGGTTTGGGATTAGGTTGCGGCCAACCGTTATCGATTATGCAAACTTACAATAGATCGCCGGCGGGACGCTCAGGTGAAGCTCTGGGTGTGCGGATAACCGTGAATAAATTTACCCAATTCGCCGTGCCTATATTCTTCGGTTCTATCGGCGCCGCATTCGGCTTAATACCGGTGTTTTGGGCTAACGCCTTATTTTTGGTTACGGGTGGTTATCTCAATTTAAACGGTAAGAGAAGTGAAAGCGTGAGTTTGGCTCGTCCATTGAAATAGTTAGTGACGGCGAGCGCTTAAATGGTTCTAGGCACTCCTATGATGTCAATCGGCGATATAACGTTAGTAGTCGCGCAGGCAGTAAGTTAACGTCATTCAATACTTCATAGTGGAGATCATCGCACATCGTGCGCAGATAATCGGAACCATCTTGATCCACGGTGAGGATAAACGGGGTAATGCGGAGCTGCTGGGCTTCTTTTAAAGCCTGGCGCGTATCGTGAATCGCATAATCTGTTTCCGCATTTTCACCATATTCTTGGCCGTAGTCCAAATCGAACGGCCTGCCGTCGGATACCAGCATAAGCACTTTGGTCTTGGCCTCTTGCGCCTGCAGTTTGCGGATAGTGTGGCGGATTGCCGGCCCCATGCGCGTGGTGTGCATCGGTTTAATATTTTCGATGCACGCGGCCACGCGGTCTGACAACCGCTCATCCATCTCTTTCAGAACGAGAAATTTTACGTCTTCGCGTCCGGTGCCGTAGGACTTCCCATGCAGCCGTTTGCTCGCGGCAAGGTGCAAATCGGCCGCCAGCCGCCCGTTGTCGGGGCGCGGCTCGACATGATCAGCGGTAGATGAGCTCATGTCCAGTAACAGTGCCAGTGCGACGTCGCGGGCAACCGGCTCGCGCGAGACATAAACGTGATCGGATGGCGTCACCCCGGCCCGCAGATCGACCAGCGCCTCGATGCCGGCATCCAAGTCGAGTTCATCGCCATACAAGGTGCGCCGCAGCTTGCGCAGGCCTTCGTGCGATAGGCGTTCAAATTGGCGACGGATTTCCGGCACGAGATTCCCATAAACTTGTAGCGTCTCGCTATAGAAGCGCGCGGACTCGGCGGAATCGAGCCGGGTTTCGCGCACACAACACCAATTTCGACGATAGTCGCCGGCGACATGGTCCCATTCGGGATATACGTACCAGGAAAGTTCATGGCTGTGCAGTTCACCTTGTTCGTGATGCTGTTCGTCTTCGCCGAAATGGTCATGATGATCGTGTGGCAGTGGTTGCGGTGGTGGTTGTGCCTCGTCGCCATCGGTATTATTCCCGGTTTCTTGCAGAGGTATCGCGGGGCCGCCGGTGGCATTCTCGCGAGCGTTATGGGTAAAGCGGTAGATCGCCTCCTGATCCAGCGGCCCGGCGCCGCGATACAAGGTGTAGCGCGAGCCTAAACTGTCGCGAAAAGAGACCGGCTGCATGGTTGTCCGCAGCACGTCATCGCCTTCTAAATGTGTCTTATCCGGTTCCGGCCACACCGTTGGCCATTGCCAAGGGCTTAAGGCGACGGCCAGGTCTACCGGCACATGTTCGCCATAATCCGCGTCAAGATTCGGGATACGCGTAATCAAGCTGTATACCCGCATGGCTGCCTCAGCACTGTCTTCCACGGCGGCATCTGCTGAACGCAAGTGACGCATGACTTCCAACATTTGCTTAATAGGCGCGTGCAACAGCATGGGGAGTTTTAATGCTTGCGTGGAGTTCAAGCTGAAGCGCACCATCACTTCAGCGAGGGCATCGCGGGGACGCAAGCTGCTTAATGCCGGGCGTTCATCGAGCGCGATTTTTTGTACCTGTTCAAACGCATCCCGCAAGCCCGGGTAGCGGCGCTTGGACCATTCGTCCAGGCGTAGATCCTCTAGCACGGTAAACACATCCACCGCTAACGTTCGCTCCGCGAACAAACGGAAAAACGATTCCAGTTCAGATTCGAATTCATAACGCGGAAGGTCATTCCAGTTTTTCGGGCGCAGGCGTTCGAAGTGGGTTGCTGGTTTCCAAAAGGAAAAGTCGAAAGTGCCGCCTTCATAATGCCCTGCCCGGTGGGTCAGGGCGATCTTGTACCAGGCAAAGTTGCTGCTGTTGGTATTGAACTTGTTGATGCGCGAAGGTAATCGAATCGTGGTTTTAGTATCGGGATACTGCTTTGGATCCTCATCGTTCCCATAAGGTAACAGGGCCATATTGCGTCCGGCCAGGGCGCGGAAATACAACCCCAACACCGGGGCCATGGTCTCAAACGCCATCCCCGCATGTTTGTGTTGGTTCTCGCCGCGCCCCTGGATTAGGGCGCGCTTATTGCCGATTAACGTGTATTTACTCACTGAAAACAGCTGCAACCACCTGATAGATGCCTTTTTGCAGCAGCTCGTCGTCGGTCATCGCCTGCACGATAGCGATACCGCAGGCGCGCCTGGGAGGCACGCCGCGCCGCATCAACGCGCCGGCATAAATAAGCAACCGGGTGCTCGGTCCTTCCAGCAGGTTTTGTTGATCGAGATGGCGCACTTGCAACCCGAGCAGCGCCAACGCCGCCGCCTGTTCCGCGTTAATATTTGCTTCTTTTTCGATGATTTTCTGTTCGAGCGCCTGGGGTGGGTAGCCGAAATCGATCGAGACGAAGCGCTGCCGGGTGCTGTGTTTCAGATCCTTCATACTGGATTGATAACCGGGATTGTAGGACACGACCAGAAAGAAATCGGGATGTGCCTCGAGTATTTCGCCCTGCTTCTCGATCGGCAGCAGGCGCCGGTGATCGGTGAGCGAGTGGATTACCACGATGGTGTCTTTACGTGCTTCCACCACCTCGTCCAGATAGCATATGCCGCCATTACGGACCGCGCGCGTCAGCGGGCCGTCCAGCCATTGTGTGCCATCGGTATTGAGCAGATAACGGCCGACGAGATCGCTGGCGGTAAGATCTTCATGGCAGGTGATCGTGACCAGCGGAAATTTCTTACCTGCGTGTTGTCCCAGGTGCCACGACATATATTCGATAAAGCGGGTCTTGCCGCAGCCGGTGGGGCCTTTCAGCATCACCGAGATGCGCTCGGCATAAGCCGCTTCGAACAGCGACACCTCATCGGCTATCGGCAGATAAAACGGCTCGTCAGTGACGTGGTATTCCTCCACATGATGCGCGTGACGCGAGGCCGGGTTGGTCGCGGGTAAACGAGATTTAGCCACAGATTAGTCCTTTCTAAAAATTGGTTGATTAAATATCTTTAACGGTTAGCAAATTCGCCTGCTTGCTCGCGGCGTATCCAGGCGACCGGGTCTTGCGCGTAATCGCGCTGGTAGTCGCCGGGGTAATTGATGCCTGGCACCGCTGGTATCCAATCGTGCTCTAATAAATTAGAGCTGCCAAGCGAGTTGGCAAGCCGCACGATGTCGGGTTCATCAAGCATGGTCAAACGTCCTTTGTCGATCAATTTTACCCACTCGCCCGAGTCCCGTCGTTGCACCTCATAGGTCGCGAACAAATTATGGATATGTGGAAAATGCATGGTCGGGACTTTGTGTTCTTTGCAATACGACAGGAATGTGCGGTCCCAATGCTCGGCGCCGAAACCGAAGTGGATTACGCCGGCCTGGGCGCGTTCCGGTAGGTTAGTCCACGAATCATTGTATTTCCACAGGGTTTCGATCTGGCGATAGCTCTTCGGATTCGTACCGATGGAGGAATCGTTGAAGTACGCCCAGCCTTTATAGGGGAATCCGGGGTACTGAACATTTTTATAGGTTTCTACCACTTCACGCCATAGCTCGCCGTATTTGCCGCCGCCGATGATCTTGGTGATCATGCCGCTCTCAACATGGACCTCGATGTGGGGAAAATATCCGGTGTGGTTGCTGGTTCCACCGATCACGCCATTCAAGGTCGGAAACAGAACCTTGGCTTCTTTCAGAAACGTTTCGACCGTATGACCTTGGCGGATGCCTTGAATGGTCGAGCCCAAGATATGCCCGGAGAGATAGGCTCCTTTCGGCCATAGCGCCGATTGTTCGGCGGTCACCTTCCAGCCGATATCGGTTCCTTCCGGGCTGGTGATGCGCACCGCGGCGACATTATAGAAAGAATTGACCAATTTTAAGTCTATCGCACGCCAGAGTTCGTCCGGGTAACTGTTCGCGCGCGAAATGAAATCCTCGTAAGTCGCGAATACCCAGTTGTTACGTATTTTTTTGCCGGCGACTCTTTGATAGTGCGGGCGGCCCGCCTCGCCGACATAAGCGCCGGTATAACCGGGGCGGTCATCTAAGTAGCGCTTGAGCGCGGCGGCGGCGACATTGAATTCCACACCGCTTTCAATCATGGGCGGCAGGCGGTCGGTAATTTCGCGCCAACCGTCGGCCGCGCTGTATTCGTGCAGTTCCATCCCAATATCGGTGGTATTAATCCGATCGACCTTGGCGACGCCGGCCTCCAATAAGGCACGTTTGATCGCCTCGAACACCAGATCGTTCTGATGCGGAAAGGTGATGATGAGCAGATGATCATTGGGGCGGATATCGCCTAAGGCGGAGCGTCCATACTTGCGTTGGACGTGCGAGCGTGCCAATGGCATCAATTCTTGAATGTCTTCAGTTCTTTCCTGGCGTAAATATGCCGGATACTGGGGTGCAGGATAGTTAAAGCCGGGCAGAGGCTTAGGAACGCCGGGAGCGAATATACCTAATGGTATTCTCTTTTTTGACATAGGTGCCTCGTGTTTTTTCATTCCAATAAATTAGTCGATCGGATAAGCAAGCTGTTCTTCTATTTTTGTCGGGTAATAATTTCGGCATACAATTTATTCCATTTATCGCTTTCATCCAATACGATGGCCGGATCGATAAACTTGATCGGCAATTTATTTAAAGGTGTATTGATTTTCTTGCTGGCAGGAACGGTACCCGTTTTAAGTAAAAGGTGCTGCGCGTCGTTGATCATAAAATCGTAGAATAAAATGGCGGCATGGAGATGGGGCGCCTTCTTAGAAACAGCTACCCCATTCGCGCGCGCGATCGCCGGAGGAATCACAAACCAGTCAATCGGCGCACCCTTTTGTTTCAACTGCTCAACCTTGTAATTGTACACGGTTAAGGCGAGGGGCACTTCACCGGAGGCCACTAAATTGGTTAACAGCGTTTGTCCTTTGCGTACGGATACACCATTCGTTGCGACGATATCTCGAAACAGCTTGAGGCCTTTTTCTTCTCCTAATTCTTTAGCGACGGTGGCCAACCAATCGAACTCTTGCGCCTCTACGCCTAAACGACCTTTCCATATGGGATCGAGCAAATCCTGATAGGTTTTCGGCAACGATTCTTTGTTGACCAGTTTGGTATTGTAGCCAAAGACAAAAATATTCAATCGGGTGCCGATCCATTCTCGATGCGGCGGAATCGCCCGCGGAATTAAATCGTCTTGATAAGGCGATTTCACTTTTTGCAAAAGTTTCTCGCGGTATAGCGATTCCAACTTCGGTCCATTCGCCTCCACGACATCGAAATCAAATTTCCCGCCGCGGGTCTCAGTAATAATTTTTTGCACTACGCTTTGAGAGCTGGCGCGCCAAAGCTTTATCTTGACGCCATATTTCTTCTCAAATGCTTGGGTAAGCACTGTTATGTCCTCTACCGGCATGGAGGTATAAACGGTAAGTTGACCTTCTTTCTTCGCCCCCTCCAGCAAGCGCTGCTGGCGGTCGCTGCCTTCGTATAAAGCGATGCCAGAGATAGAGGTGGTTTCTTTATCCGATTGACCGAATACCGGAATCGATACATTGATAAATGCTAAGAACCAAGCGAAATAGATTCTTTTGCTAAAAGCGATAAAAAAGCCCATTTTCTCCATAAGGATGTCGTCTCCGCCGTTTGTTGTTACATTCCCGGCCGTAAGACCTCCGATTCGTCGAGCATGATCGGCGGATCTGGTCGATCCGCTTGATCCGTAGGCACGGGATCTCTCGTAAATGCGACCACATTGTGCACGTACGAGTTTTAAAAAGTTACCGGCTCGATTTATCGACCACGATGGATTGGTAGAGCCCGTACCACTTGTCGTATTCGTCCAAGACCAGAGAGGGCTGAATCACCGTCACCGGCCGATGCTCCTCAACCAGGCGACTGAGTGGCGAATCGATGCCCTTCATCGCGGGAACCAGATGAGTCTTTCGCAAAATCTTCTGTCCATCCTCACCAAGCAGGTACTCGTAGAATAGTAGCGCGGCGTAAGGGTGGGGAGCCTTGCGCGAAACTCCCGTGGCGGCCATGTTCACTATCGGTGTGCCGATCACCGCCCACTCGATAGGCGCGTCCTTGGCCCTCAACTGATCGACCCCATGACTAAAAAGACCTAAGGCGATAGGGATCTCACCCGCGGCAACCAACCCCGCCAGCTTGGTGTGGCCACTGCGCACTTGAATGCCGTTGACCGATACGAATTTCCGGAAAAAATCGAGCCCTTTTTTCTCCCCCATTTCTTTGGCAATTTCGGCGAACCAATCCCAGTTTTTGGCCTCCATACCTATCTTCCCCTTCCAGCGTGGATCGAGCAGGTCCTCAAGAGTCTTGGGCAAATCGTCCTTTTTGAATTGATTAGTGTTATAGGCGACAACATACAGATAAAGCCTATCCGCAGTCCATTCCCGATGTGAAGGGGCTAGATTGGGTATGATCTCATTTTTCTGGAATGGCGAATGGACGGCTTGCAAGAGCTTATTGCGACGAATAGCTTCCACTTCTGGGGCAAGCGTTTCTACGATATCCCAGGCAAAACGCCCGCCGCGAGCTTCGCTCAGGACACGCTGCAGAAGGGTAGCTTCGCTGCCGCGCCAATATTTGATGGTGACGCCGTATTTTTGCTTGAAGTCGGCAATAATGGGATCCAGGTAGGGAGCAGTTAGCGTAGTATACAGCATCACGTCGCCTTCCTTCCTGGCGCCCGCGATCAAACGATCCATCCGATCCGGGCCGCTATATCCGGCGATATCGGCAAGCGCTGGAACCGCCGTGGCTGCTCCGGCGGTAAACGGGGCGGCAAAGATTAACAGCAGGCCTATCGTTACCCATCTACCCATGTGAAGTCCTCTGTTTTTTTGCAGTAAAGACTATGCGAATAGATAGTGTTCTCCAAAAATTGCGGGCCGCGCCAGCGATTAAATCAATACAAACTCGACACGTCTGCAAACTCGCCTTGCTGCTCGCGCCGAATCCAGGAGACTGGATCTTGAGCGTAATCGCGCTGATAGTCGCCCGGGTAATTGATGCCGGGGAGGGCGGGGATCCAGTCATACTCCAGCAGGCTGGAGTTGCCGAGCACGTTGGCAAGGCGGACCACGTCTGGATCATCAAGCATGGTCAAACGTCCTTTATCGATCAGTTTAACCCATTCGCCGGTCTCCCGATGCTGAATTTCGTAGGTGGCGAAGAGGTTATGCACGTGGGGGAAGTGCATGGTCGGCAATTTGTTTTGCTTGGCATAAGAAAGGAAAGTCTGATCCCAATGTTCGGCCCCGAAACCAAAGTGGATAACGCCGGCTTGCGCGCGTTCAGGCAGATTCGTCCAAGAATCATTGTATTTCCACAGGGTTTCGATCTGCCGGTAACTCTTGGGGTTGGTGCCGATGGAGGCGTCGTTGAAGTAGGCCCAGCCGTTATAAGGAAAGCCGGGATACTGGACGTTCTTATAGGTTTCCACCACCTCGCGCCAGAGCTCACCATATTTGCCGCCGCCGATGATTTGGGTGATCATGCCATTTTCAACATGAACCTCGATGTGCGGGAAATAGCCGGTATGATTGCTGGTTCCTCCGATCACTCCATTCAAACCGGGAAACAGAACCTTGGCTTCTTTGAGAAAGGTTTCCACCGGATGGCCGAAGCGGATGCCTTGGATCGTGGACCCTAAAATGTGGCCGGAAATATATGCCCCTTTCGGCCACAGCGCCGCCTGCTCCGGAGTGACTTTCCAACCGATGTGGGTGCCCTCCGGGCTGGTGATACGCACGGCAGCGGCATTGCGGAAGGAGTTAACCAATTTCAAGTCTACCGTGCGCCAGATTTCGTCCGGATAGCCATTGGCGCGCGAGATGAAATCTTCGTAAGTAGCGTAGACCCAGTTGTTGCGTATTTTCTTCCCGGCGGCCCGGCGCCAATGCGAGCGACCCGCCTCACCGGCGTAGACGCCGGTATAGCCCGGGCGGTCATCCAGGTAACGTTTGAGCGCGGCCGATGCCACATTAAATTCCACCCCGCTTTCAATCATCGGCGGCAGGCGATCGGTAATCTCGCGCCAGCCCTCGGCGGCGCTATACTCGCGCGCCTCCATGCCTAAATCCACGGTATTGATACGGTCAACCTTAGCCACACCCGCTTCCAACAGAGCGCGTTTGATCGCTTCGAAGACGACATCGTTCTGATGGGGAAAAGTGATAATGAGTAGATGATCATTAGGCCTGATATCGCCCAATGCCGAGCGGCCATACTTGCGTTGACTATGCGAGCGCGCTAATGGCATCAGCTCTTCAATATTGTCGGTGCGTTCCTGTCGCAGATACGCAGGATGCCGTGGCGCCGGATAGTCAAAGCCTGGCAGAGGCTTAGGAACCCCGGGTGCAAGTGAACCTAAAGTAATGCTATTTTTTGCCATCATGCTCCAATCGTTCCGTTTGTTTATGCGTAGCGCACGATCTTAGGTTTTTCGCCGTCGCATTGTCAAACTCGCCTGATCGCTTAACTTCGAGCGGCCTATTTTTTATTTTGATTGTTTGGTGATAATTTCCGCGTACAGTTTTTCCCATTTATCGCTTTCGTCTAGTATAACCGCCGGGTCAACAAACTTGAGCCGCAGTTTGCCTAAGCCGGTATCGATTTTTTTACTGCTGGGAAGATACTCTCCTTTGAACAATAGTTTTTGTCCATCGCTGAGCATATAGTCATAAAATAAAACAGCCGCGTTAGGGTGCGGCGGTTTTCTGGAAACGCCCATGCCGTTGGCGCGGATAATAGCCGGGGGTATGGTATACCAATCGACCGGAGCGCCCTTCTTTTTTAATTTTTCGGCATTATGTATGTATACCGCCAAGGCGAACGGCACTTCGCCGGAGGCCACCAAGCCGGCTAAAAGCGTGTGCCCCTTACGCACCGATATTCCATTGTTTGCGGCGATATCTCGAAATAGCTTCAGCCCTTTTTCTTCGCCTAATACTTGAATCACCCCGGCAAACCAATCCATGTCTTCCGCCTCGATCCCCAGGCGGCCTTTCCATCTCGGATTCAGCAGGTCTTGGTAAGTTTTCGGTAATTCTTCTTTTTTTACCAAGTTGGTATTGTAGATCTGCACGAACATATTTAATCGTGTACCTACCCATTCTTTATGCGGCATAATAGATTGAGGAATAAGGTCGCTGAGATAAGGCGACTTTACCTGTTGCAATAGTTTTTCCCGATGCAACGATTCCAATTCTGGTCCGTTGGTTTCCACCATATCAAAATCGAATCGCCCGCCTTGCGCTTCGGCGATAGTTCTCTGCACGACTTTTTCTGAACTGGCCCGCCAGAATTTCACTTTGACCCCATATTTCTTTTCAAACGCCGCGGCAATCATGGTCAGATCTTCCACGGTCAAGGATGAATATAAATCCAGTTCCCCCTCCTTTTTTGCTCCCTCTATTAAGCGTTGTTGGCGGTCAGCTCCCTCATACAGCGCTATGTCCGTGATAGCCGAGGCTGTCCTATTCGACTCGGCCAAAGCAGGGGAGAGGATGCTTGGGACCATGAGCGATAGCGCTAGAAAAAATCTTTTTGAAAGGAAATCCAAGTTGCTTCTCCTTACAAATTCCAGTTTTGCAATATTATGGAATTAATGAATTTTGGCCAAGAACAAACTGCGTACCGGGTGGTTTCTTATTTTGATTGCCGCAGAAACTTCAGTCTGCCGGAATGATGACGCCCGCAGACGACCAATAACAGAACCAGGTAATATCGGCTCAACGGACGATACAAGCCGGTTCTCCCAGCAAATCAGCGGGCGGCTGCGGCGCAGTCGCTGCTTATTTCGATTGGTTACCGAAGATGTCGGCATACAGTTTGGTCCATTTCTCGCCTTCGTCCAGTAAGACGGATGGATCAACAAATTTAAGTGACATTTTGTTTGCAGGCGTTTCAATTTTTCTACTCGTGGGTGCGTAGCCTTTGGCCCAAAGAATTTGTTGCGCGTCGCTAATCATAAAGTCATAAAACAGGATGGCGGCGTGGGGGTGGGGCGCCTTTGTGGAAACGCCGATGCCGCTGATGCGTCCGACGACCGGCGGGATAGTGAATTCTTGAATAGGGGCGCCTTTGGCCTTAAGCTGAGGGATAGTGAAGTTATAGAGGGTCAGGCCAAGTGGGATTTCTCCCGAAGCGACCAAATTGAGCAAGAGTGAATGCCCCTTGCGTACCGATAGGCCATTGGTCGCCACAATCTCCTTGAATAACTTAATTGCTTTTTCCTCGCCTAATTCGCGAACAACGGTGGCAAACCAATCCACATCTTCCGCTTCAATGCCTAAACGGCCGTTCCATCGCGGATGAACCAGGTCCCGGTAACTTTTCGGTAGCTCAGTTTTTTTAACCTTTTCAGTGTTATAAACCTGCATAAAAATATCCAGCCGTGAGCCCACCCATTCATGGTGCGGAAGAACGGCTTCAGGAATTAAGTCCTTAAGATAAGGAGAAATAACTTGCTGCAGGAGTTTTTCTCTACGCAGAGATTCGATCGCCTGTCCGTTTGTTTCCACTACATCAAATTCGGATTGCCCGCTTCGCGCTTCAGTGGTAATTCTTTGTGTTAGGGTTTCTGAACTGCTGCGCCATACCTTCACTTTAACGCCATATTTTTTTTCGAACGCACTGGTAATCGCGCCGAGATCCGTCATCGGGATCGCGCCGTACAAGGTTAATTCGCGTTCCTTTTTCGCCCCTTCGAGCAGGCGCCGCGCGCGATCCGCGCCCTCGTAGGCGGCGAGAGCGGAAATATCTTTGCTGGATTGTGCGATAGCCGAAATGACCGATAGTGATGCCGCCAGTAAAACAACAACCTGCAAGGCTCGTAAGATCATATTCATGTTTTGTTGCATACCGATGCCTGTCTTAATCACGGATATCCTGTAAAAACCATTCCGTCGGCAGCTCGTGTCCCAGCCCGCGCTTTTTCGCCGCTTCATATGCCACGGCGGCGACCGCGTAAAACTGGGCACCCTGAATGTTCCCGCGCTCCGAATACGTGATCTGCCGGTCCGCGCTGCGGCCTGGCGTTTTTCCGTTGACGATATCGGCAAACATTAACTCTTTTCCCTGTCCGGTAACAGCCGGGGCGCGTTTTCCCAGACGCCGGTGTTGCCAAAACTCTGCATCGGGTCGCGCCATGTAGCCGAGGTACTCGTCTGCAGTGCCAAGTTCTGGCCGCCCTACCGGCGCCGGCGCTGTGCCTAACCTTAAAGTTACATCAAAACGCTTTTTTGCCGCGTCGTCCGGCCGCCCGCCGACGGCGATGACATGCATGCCTTCTTCCAGCCATTCACCTTTTATTACCGGTACGGTGGAATCGGTGCAACCGGCTAAAATATCGGCGCCACGATAAATCTCGCGCGGGTCATTCATTGCGATCGCTTCAATGCCGTATTTCTCCGTCATGTCCCTGGCATATTTTTCTCGATTTCCCCTGGTCGGACTAAAGACTTGTATGCGTTTAATATTTCGGATCTGTATCAACGCTTCAACATGCGAACGGGCCATGCCGCCGGAGCCGAGCATGCCCAGGACTTGTGAATTTTTACGCGACATAATTTTAGCGCCGATCGCTCCATCGGCGGCGACGCGGAGATGTTGCAGGTAGCCATCATTCATAATAGCGAGCGGGGCGCCGGTTTCGATGTCTGTGAGCAGGATCAAGCCGCAGAATAGTCCGGGCCGCACACAAAATTTTTCCTCAGTGTACGCGCCGTTGTATTCTTGTTCCTGCAGCACATCCGACTTCATTCGAATGGCAAAATATCCGGAGGTAGAGCCGCCTTCCATGGTTCCCCATTGGTAAAAACGTCCGGGTGTTTTAGTAGGAATCCGGATATCAATGCGCGGGCGGCACACCGCTTCCCGTTCGATCAATTGTTTATAACAGACCTCCAGGGCGCGCAGCGTCATCTCCGCCGTGAGCACCTGCTGTATGTCATTATTATTCAATAGTAAAGTCATCTGGTTTCATCCGCTAATCCGCAAAATCAGGGGCAGAGGCGGCTATTTCGCCTTGTTAGTAATGACCTCTTCATATATCTTGAGCCATTCATCTTGCATATCTAAAGCAGCCACCGGGTCGATAAATTTAAGCGGCAACTTGTTTAGAGGTCCTTCGAACTTTTTACTTGTCGTAATAAATCCTTTTTTGAATAAAATTGGCCGGGCCTCGCTCAGCACGAAATCGTAAAACAGCAGTGCGGCATGCGGATGGGGCGCCTTCTTCGCCAGACCCACGCACCTAAACTGGGCAATAGTCGGTGGAATAAGAAACCAATCGATGGCGGCGCCCTTTTGCTTTAATTGCTCGGGTTTATAGTTATATATCGTCAGGCCAAGCGGGACTTCGCCTGAAGCGACCAAGTTAGTTAATAGGGTATGCCCTTTGCGTACCGATATGCCATTGGCAGCGACGATATCCTTAAATAGCTTTATTCCCTTTGCTCCCCCCAGTTCTTGCACCAGGGTGGCAAACCACCCATAGTCTTCGGCTTCAATGCCTAAACGGCGGTTCCACTTCGGATCGAGCAAGTCTTGATAGGTTCTTGGCAGTTCTTCCTTTTTAATGTTGCCTGTATTATAGGCCTGGACAAAGACATCGATCGTGGTTCCAACCCATTCTTTGTGCGGCGAAATGGCCTGTGGAATTAAGTCATTGAAATGAGGCGAGTTCACTTGCTGCAATAGCTTTTCCCGATGCAGCGCTTCCATTTCCGGCGCATTATTTTCTACTATATCGACGTCGAATCGACCGCCGCGCGCTTCATTTACGATTCTTTGCAGTACATTCTCTGAACTTGATCGCCAAAGTTTCACTTTGATGCCATATTTTTTAGTGAAAGCGTCGATAATTGCGCTGACATCCTCAACCGGTGCCGATTCATACCAAGTTAATTCACCTTCTTTCTTTGCCTCATCTATCAATCGCTGCATGCGGCTCCCTCCCTCATACAGGGCAAGCGCGGCTTCCACAGAAGATTCTTTTTTCGATTGGGCAAATGTGTGGACATTTAACATGAGCAGCGATAAAGCTAAGCAAATTTTTATAAGAGCATTCACGGTTACTCTCCTTCGTTTATATAAGGGCAATTATTTAGTCTGCTTCACCACGATGTCGTTGTATAGCTTATTCCATTTGTCGCTTTCATCGAGCAGCATCGGCAAATCCATAAACTTCAGCGGCATTTTATTTAACTTGGTATCGATCTTATTGCTGGCGGGTACAAAATCCCGTTTAAAAATAATTTGTTGACCGTCGCTGATCAAGAAATCATAAAACAATACCGCGGCGTGCGCATGCGGCGCCCTGCGTAACACCGCCACGCCGTTCGGGCGCGCGATCGCGGGCGCTATTGCGAACCATTCCAACGGTGCGCCTTTTCGTTTCAGTTGCTCGATTTTATAGTTGAACACGGTCAACGCCAGCGGCACGTCGCCGGACGCGACCAGGTTAGCCAACAGCGTGTGTCCTTTGCGTACTGACAGGCCGTTGGCCGCCACGATGCCGCCGAACAATTTCAGCCCCCGCTCCGGTCCCAAATCTTGCACGACCGCCGCAAACCAATCAAAGTCATCCGCTTCAATGCCTAAACGCCCTTTCCATTTGGGATCAAGCAGGTCTTCGTATGTTTTTGGCAGTTCGGTTTGTTGGACTTTGTCAGTGTGATAGGCCTGCACGAAGATGCTGATGCGCGTCCCAATCCACTCCCTATGCGACTGGATCGCCTGGGGCAGTAAATCCGGAAAATAAGGCGACCACATTGGTTGCAATACCTGTTCGCGGTGCAATGATTCCAGCGTCAGGCCATCGGTTTCCAGTACATCCACATCATGCCGGCCGCTGCGCGCCTCAACCAGGGTTCTTTGCAGCACATTTTCATTGCTCGACCGCCAGACGATGGTTTTAATGCCGTACTTTCGCTCAAAAGCATTAGTGAGCGCAGCCGCGTCATCCACGTTCAGGGAGGTATAAAGCGTCAGCTTGCCTTCCTTTTTTGCGCCGTTGATCAATCGCTGTTGACGGTCGGCGCCTTGATATAAAAAGGTGTTCGTAACGGCGGCGGCCGTTTGCGCCGTAGTAGCCGGCACATAGAGAAAGGTGGCCAGCAGCGAAATAACTATTTTGTGCCGCATGACGGTTGTATCTTTATGCGGAGCGTCAGGTAGAACCCGGCTGTTACTGAACTCCGCGTATCGTATCTTCATATAATTTAGTCCATTTGTCGTTTTCGCTTGCGACGATTGATGGATCAAGCAGCTTAATCTGCAGGTTTTTTACCGGCGATGGGATGTTCTTATTGGTCGGCACATAATCCATCCCGGCTAATAATTTTTGCCCATCGCTGATCATGTATTCATAGAATAGGACCGCGGCATGCGGGTGAGGCGCTTTTTTAGTAACCGCAATAGCGTTCGCACGGCCGATTGCCGGCTCGATCGCAAACCAATCGATCGGCGCGCCTTTATGTTTTAATTGCTCCGGCAAGTAATGGTGTACCGTCAGGGCAAGCGGCACTTCGCCGGAGACGACCAGGTTGGTTAATACCGAGTGACCGGTGCGCACCGATAATCCATTCGTCGCTACCAAGTGCCGGAAAAATTTTAAGCCTTTTCCCTCCCCCATATCGGTTACGACGGCATAAAACCATTCCTGGTCCTGCGATTCGATGCCAAGGCGGCCTTTCCACTTGGGGTCGAGCAGATCCTGATAAGTTTTTGGCAGCTCGTCTTTTTTGACTTTATCGGTGTTATAAGCCTGGACAAATAAATTGACGTACGTGGCTGCCCACTCTTTATGCGGCGGAACGGCGTTTGGGATCAAATCTTTGAAATGGGGAGATTTTATTTCCTGCAACAGTTTTTCCTGATGCAAGATCTCCATTTCCGGCGAGCCGAAGTGTATGGCATCGGCATCAAAACGATTAGCTTTTGTTTCTGTCAGCACTCTTTGCAAAACTTTGTTGGTACCCGCTCTCCAGCTATTCACTTTGACGCCATATTTTCGTGCGAAATCGGCGGCGATTTTTTCCATCGTAGTTGCGGCGATGGTGGTGTAGAGCAATAAAGCGCCTTCCTTCTTTGCCGCCGCTACCAGGCGCTGATGGCGATCTGCGCCTTCGTATAATGCGATGTCTGCCAGAGATTGGCCGAAAACGGGCGTGAACGTGCCTGCCAGGAGCAAGAGTAGGGCTATTTTAACGATCATGTTGGTTCACCGAGCGGGAAGCGTCGTCTTTGATAGCCTAACGCAAACTACGTCTCCGGCCCTGAATCGGTGCGCACGAGTTAGAAATTACAGATTCAGCAAAGTCGCGGCAGCGCCGCCGAGAATCCATTCTTTTTGTTGATTCGTGATATCGCCGCGCTCCCTGATTCCGGACACGGTATGCGGAAACCGGGAATCGAAGTGCGGATAATCCGTCGCCATGCAAATATGATCGGCGCCGAGCTCATCGATGGATATCGCCAGATGTTTTTCGTCCGCCTCGCAGGTTACATAACAGTTGCGTTTAATGTATTCGGAAGGCGGCATGGTAATACGATCGCCGCCGGTAAAAGCGGGGAATTCGCTGGCCCATTCATAATCGTCATCCATGCGGTGCATCCAGTATAAGAGCCATTCGCTGCTGCATTCAAAGAAGGCGACCTTGAGTTTTGGAAATTTCTCGAACACTCCGCCCAACACCAGCGCGACCAAAGCGGTGGTGCAATTATTCGGGCGACCCAAGACATGTAACTTGAAAAAGTTGTCGAACCGGTCGGTGAGCTCGCCGTTGCTGTTGGGATGGCAGAGGAGAGGAATATTTAATTCTTGCGCCGCCTCGTAGTAAGGATAAAAAGCCGGATCATCTAAATTGCGCGGGCCGCAATAAGGAACCAGATGCGCGGCTTTCATGCCGAGCTCGTTGACGCAGCGGCGCAGTTCGTTGGCCATCTCGTCCGGGCACCCGGCCGGCGCCATTGCGACCGGCAGAAATACATCTTCATGGCCTTTGACCAGTTTGCTAACCCAGTTGTTGTAATTCTTGCAGAGCGCAAGACCGAGGCCGCCCCCGTTCCGGGTGGGAATGCCGATAGCGGTAGGAAAAATTATTTGTTTGTCGATCCCTTCTTTACGCACATCCTTTAAACGTCGCTCCATGTCGTAGCCGCCGACCTGCCGTTCCGCGATCTCCGGGTTGAGTTTTGGATCATACATATAAGGGTGCTTGAAAGCGGCACGCGCTTTGGGATCGCCAGGTTCAAGCGCGTGTATAAAGCGCGTATGATGATGTTTGCCATCGCCCATCCGAACCGGTGAGAACTTCTTATAGGGTTCGTCCAGTTTGTAAATCTCATCCATGAAATAACCTTCACGCAAATGGGAATCCAAGTCTATTATCATGGTTCACTCTCCTTATCGGCAAAAAATTAATTTGTGAGTCAGCAGGTTGTTGAAAAACTCTGTTTTTAAACAACCTGCGGTGGCCGTTCCTGCGCATCCCTGCGCTCGCGGCACTTGGGCTTCCTGCCCATCGCGGTATAGGGATGTACCGCCATTTTTCAAACACGCTAAGTGTTTGAAAAATGAAGCAAAGCAAAAACCGCGTTTTTGCTTTGCGTGTTGAAAAAGGCCAGGGATGGATTTTTTCAACATCCTGCTAGTTAGCCGCTGGCTTGTCGGGGCCGAAGTTCTTGGTTAGATACTTGACGATAATCTCCGCTTCATCCGGAAAGATTTGCGCTCCGCGCGCGGTCATGTCATAGACCGTCCGCTCCCATTCTGTCGCAGGTTTTCTGGAAGCCACCACCTTTTGCAAGGTATGGCAGGTGCTGCATTGTTGTGCCGTTAACGCTTTTCCCTCTCCCTCCGGCATAAGATCCTTCCAGTCGCTGTCCGCCCATACCAGCGACGCCGGCAACATCAGCGCCGTTAAAAATAGTGTAGGAATCGAAAAGGGCCGCATAAAATTTATTCTCCTCGCCAGGTTTACAGCAGCATATCGCCCCAGATATTTTTCGCCCAGGCTTGGGCATAACCGCCTTCGAGCTCGCTCGGTTGGGCCGAGACGCCTGAACTGCCTGCGACCGCCGCCATCGTTTGGGTGGCGGCATCGAATTTGTACACCCCTGCCACATTCATCGCTTCCTTGTCGCTCACCCAGCTGTAGCAGGTATTGGCAAAAATCGGCTCGGGGTTGATCCGGTCGCCGTTAATGAGCGCGATGACCGCGGCGGCGCACACCTTGGCGGTTTGATTGGCGACGTGGCCGGACTTCGGCATACCGGCGGGTGAGGCGATGGCGTCGCCGATGACATGAATATGTTTATGCACCTTGGATTCGTAGGTCAGCAAATCTACGCTGCACCAAAGATTATCGACATTCGCCACCCCCGCTGCCTGCGCGATATCGCCTGCGCGATGCGGAGGCACGACGTTCAGCACATCCGCCTTTACATTTTCAAAATCGGTTTTGATCACCATGCCGGCGACATCGACTTCATTCACTGGATTGTTAGGACGGTACTCGATCAAGCCGGGATAAAGATCTTCCCACGCTTTAGTGAATAAATCTTTTTTGGAAACAATGTCGGGATTGGCGTCGAGGATAATAATTTTCGATTTTGGTTTATTTTGCTTGAAATAAAACGCCACCTGGCAGGCGCGTTCATACGGCCCCGGCGGGCAGCGGTACGGGGTCTTCGGTATGCTTAATACATACGCGCCGCCGTTTCGCATCGCCTCCAGTTGTTTGCGCAAGGCCACGGTCTGCGGCCCGGCCTTCCAGGCATGCAAAAATTTTTCTTGCGCAGCGGCATTATTTAAACCGGGGATGGTCTCGTACATGAAATCAACGCCGGGGGAGAGGATCAACCGGTCATAGCTTAAGCGGCTGCCGTCTTTTAATGCCACGGCCCGTGCCCGGGCGTCGATACCCGTTACTTCAGTTTGGATAAATTTAACGCCGTACTTGTTAACCAGCGAGTTGTAATCAGTCGTAAGGTCGCGCGCGGTGCGGCTACCGCCCAGCACCAGATTGCTCTGAGGGCAGGATACAAACGTGGAATTGCGCTCCAGCAAAATTACTTCGATGTTATCGCCCCACATGCGCAAATATTTCGCGGCGGTCGCGCCGCCATAACCGCCACCGATGACCACGACGCGCGCTTTTTTTTGCGCAAGAATAGTTGAGCGCCCGGTTACAGCGGTAACGCCCACGGCCGCGCCCGCGGCCAATTGCAAGAAACGTCTGCGATCCAATGACATAGTCCCCTTAACTTACCACCACAACCGCCGGTTTAAGGTTGCGGCTGCCGCCTTTTCTGCGCGGTAAAGTATTCGGCCAGTTGTTCGATTTGTGCATCGCTGTAGCCTTTGGCGTGACGATTCATCACCGTCGCCGCGCGCGCCCCCGATTTAAAGTCTTGCATTTGCTTGATGAAGTAAGATTTCGGCAACCCCGCCAGGGTGGGAATGCCGCCGGCGCTTTGGCCGTTGGTGCCGTGGCAGGCCGCGCAGGTGGAGGCCATGGTACGGGTATCCGGTGTTATCGGCGCAGCGGTGACGCTGCCAGCGAATAGGACAAATACGAGGGTCGATATTTTTACGCCACCGCCGTGTGCCGGCATAAATCCTCTTCTCTACTAAATATATTGTAATCATTCACAACGCCGGTTTTCGTAAATCAAGACGGCGTTATACCGGCTTCGCTAACATAACTTAGTTCGTCGTCCGAATTTTTCTGCCCGGTTGGGTTACAGCTTATCTATTTTGCGTAACAACGTCCACTAATGCGGGGCGCTTTTCCGTTTTTATGATATGTTAGGCGTTCATTTTTATTGGGCTTCAAGCAAATATCCTCGAAGGTTTTTTGTGTTAACCTGCAATCACAAGATTAATCCACGCGGATGCCAGCCTCCTTCACCGCCTTGGCGTATTTTGCCATATCCGCTTTAATGACGGCGGCGAATTCATCCGGCGTACTGCCGATCACTTCCGCGCCCAGGTTTAACAGGCGCTCTTTTACTTCCGGTATATTCAATACCTTGATTGTTTCGGCATTGAGCCGTGCGATGATTTTCTTGGGAGTACCGGCCGGCACTAAGATGCCAAACCACTGAGTGAATGCGTAGCCGGGGACACCGGCTTCCGCCACGGTGGGCAAATCCGGAACCAGAGAGGAACGTTTGGCGCTGGTTACGGCTAAGGGCCGCAACTGTCCGGATTTAACGGATGGCAATGCCGCCAGCGCGTTTTCAAAGATCAACGATACCTGTCCACTCAATAAATCCGGCAGCGCTAAGGCGGTGCCTTTGTAGGGAATATGTACCATCTTGACGCCGACCATGCTATTGAACATTTCTGTGATCAGGTGCGTATGGGTGCCGTTCCCGGGAGAAGCAAAATTCAATTGGCCCGGTTTGGATTGAGCCAGGGCGATCAGTTCTTTAATCGACTTGACCGGCAGCGATGGGCTAACCAGAACGATATTTGGAGAAGACGCGACCAGGCTAACCGGCGCAAAATCCCTGACCGCGTCGTAGGGGATCTTGCTATAAACGCTGGGACCGACAGCATGCGTGCTGCTCGTGCCCATGAGCAGGGTATAGCCGTCAGGCGCAGCTTTGGCGGCTATGCCCGAACCAATCGTGCCGCCGGCGCCGGGACGATTATCGATAACTACCGGCTGACCCAGGTTTTCCGAAAGTTTTTCCGATATAGTACGCACCAGCGCGTCGGTAGACCCTCCTGCCGGGAATGGCACAATAAAGCGGATTGGGCTAGTGGGATAATTTTGGGCGAGCGCGCCGGCGGCAATACCAACGAGCAGCGCGGCAAAGAATGCCAGGCCGGTAAAACGCAATATGAATTTCATAGAAGTTGTCCTAAATAATTAGCGTATATTTTTATTAGCCTTCAAATCAACGTCCGGCGAGATCGCCTTAGCTTACCTTGGTTAGCTTAGGGAAGCTCTGATCAAGTTGATTGCGGTCAGATTCCTCGCTTTGCTGGGAATGACAAATACGACTTAATCAGTATTTGTAGGGTGGGTTAGCGGCGCAGCCGGTCGCTCCCGACATCCTGTGCTGTCCAGGGAAGGACGAATGCTGTGCCCTACAGGGAAGTAGTAATGCCGGTCGCTTCCGGCATCCTGCCTCCCGCGACACTTGCACATCCCTGCTTCCACGTCCCTGTGGGGCGCGTAACCCACCATCGGCCGCGTCCGGTGGGTTACGCCCTGATGGGCTAACCCACCCTACGAATACTGCAAATTAAGTTGGTTGATCCAAAATTGACATTAGATCAATCCGAAAAATGGAATAAGTTGTACGAGGAGATTATTATCAAGCAAGCCCCCAGATAGTTTTGATATGCGATAAAGAGAAACCATGACCATTATCCTATCAAATAAAGATGTTGCCGATCTATTAACGATGCCGGAGTGCATAGATGCACTGGAAGACGCCTATCGTGAGCTGGCGCAGGGACGCGGCGTGAATCGTCGGCGTTCCGATACCTTCGCGCCTACGGTTCGTAAGGATGCGCTGTATTCATTGAAAACGATGGATGGGGTGGTTCCGAAGCTTGGCGTAGGCGCAGTGCGTATCAATTCCGATATTGTCACCTGGCCCTCGCGTGACGGCAACGTCCGGCGCGAGAAAGTGCCGGCGGCGCCGGGTAATCGCTGGGTGGGCCTGGTGTTACTATTCAGCGCGGAGACCGGCGAGCCGCTGGCCATTTTTCCGGATGGCTGCTTACAGCGGTTGCGGGTCGGGGCGACTAACGGGCTCGGTGCGAAGTATCTCGCGCGCGAGAATGCCAAAACCGCAGGCTTGCTGGGATCGGGATGGCAGGCAGGCGGCCAGGTGATGGCGATTACCGCCGTGCGCCGCATCGCACAAATACGTTGCTTTAGCCCGAACCGTGAACGCCGGGAAGCATTCGCGCGCGAAATGACGGAAAAAACCGGCGTGGAAATCGTGCCGGTAGGCTCACCGGAGCAGGCGGTGCAGGGCGCGGATGTCGTATTATGCGCGACCAATAGCATCGATCCCATTTTCTTTGCGCGCTGGGTCGAACCGGGGATGCATATTTCCGCCATTAAGCGGCCGGAGATGGAGGTTGCCGCCATCAAGCGCGCCGACCGCGTGGTGATTCACACCCGTGACGCAACGCCGATGCATTTTGCCCCGCCCGATTTAGTTATCCCGGAGAAGCTGCCGGGCAAGGGCTGGACGCTGGCGCAGGAAATCGACTTTGATACCTTGCCGGATTTGAAAGATTTAATCTCCGGCAAGGTAGCGGGGCGCAAGGCCGCGCAAGAGGTCACTTGTTTTCTTAACAATCCGGGTATGGGTTATCAATTCGCCGCCGCCGGCGCCGTTGTTTACCGCAAAGCGCAGGAACAGGGACGCGGTCACCATCTTCCTACGGAATGGTTTACCCAGGATGTTCATCCTTAAACCGCGGAATTTTTATGAAGTCGGCGGTAATTCTTGCCGAATGGAACAAGTGGAGCCGCCGGTGGAATGAGGTTATTATTAACCCGGTTAGAGGGTGGCCTCATAGAATTAAAATTAACAGGTTGTTGAAAAAGTCCATCCGTGGCCTTTTTCAACACGCAAAGCAAAAAGCGCGGTTTTTGCGTTGCTTCATTGTTCAAACACGTAGCGTGTTTGAAAAATCCGCAGGGAGCGGATTTTCGCGTTAGCCCCGTAGGGGCTTGGCGCAGGGATGCGTCA
>WNFG01000286.1_pt1 | contig 46821 bp, 43 predicted proteins | sample 5400431 | NCBI WGS metagenome assembly WNFG01 (sample SAMN13153346, study PRJNA577476) | soil metagenome | isolation source: 120 cm saprolite under Douglas fir tree site 2 hole 3 replicate 2 | place: USA:California | collected 2015-04-18
ACTAGCTTTGCCGCCGCTGGGACGGCTCGCGCGGTCGTCGCTCCGTGATAAAAGATCTGGAATGGACGCGAGCGAGCTGCGGCGCAAGCAGAAGGAATTCCTTTTCCCCAACGTCTCCACCTACTACGAGGAGGCGGTCGTCCTCGAGTCGGGGAAGGGCCTCACGCTCAAGGACGTCGAGGGGCGCGAGTACCTCGACTTCTTCGGGGGCATCCTTACAGTTGGGGTTGGCCACTGCCACCCGCGGGTGACCGAGGCGGTCATCGCCCAGCAGAAGAAGCTGGTGCACGTCTCGACGCTCTACCCCACCATCCCGCAGATCGAGCTGGCCGAGAAGCTGAACCAGCTCCGCCCGACGAAGGAGCCCGTCAAATCCTTCTTCACCAACTCGGGCACCGAGGCGAACGAGACGGCCGTCCAGCTCGCGAAGGTGGCCACCGGCCGCACCGATCTGGTGGCGCTGCGCCACAGCTACGGCGGGCGCGGCGCGCTGGCCGTCAACATGATGGGCAACAAGAACTACCGGCCGCTGCAGAGCGAGATCCCCGGCATCAAGCACGCCCACGCGCCTTACTGCTACCGCTGCGACTTCGGCCTCAAGTATCCCGACTGCGGCCTGGCCTGCGCCAAGGACATCAAGAACCTCATCGAGACGACGACCACGGGCCAGATCGCCGGCTTCATCGCCGAGCCGATCATGGGCGTGGGCGGATTCATCGTGCCGCCCAAGGAGTACTTCGAAGTCGCCGTGCCCATCGTGCGCAACGCCGGCGGCCTGTTCATCGCCGACGAGGTGCAGACGGCGTGGGGCCGCACCGGCGAAAAATGGTGGGGCGTGCAGCACTTCAACGTCGAACCCGACATCCTCACCAGCGCCAAGGGCATGGGCAACGGCCAGCCCGTCGCGCTCACCATGGCGCGCGCCTCGGTGGCCGACAAAGGCGTCTACAACACCATCTCTACCTTCGGCGGCGGACCGCCCAGCATGGCGGCGGCGCTGGCGACTCTCCGCGTGATCGAGGAGGAGAAGCTCCTCTTCAACTCGCAGATGATGGGCAAGGCGCTGCGCGAGGGGCTGCAAGGTCTCCAAGAGAGGTTCACGGGCATCGGGGACGTGCGCGGCATGGGACTGATGCAGGCCATCGAGCTGGTCAAGGACCGCGGCACCAAGGAGCCCGACGCGCCCGGCGCGGCGCGGCTGATGGAAGCCACGCGCAAGCGGGGGCTGCTCGTCGGCAAGGGCGGCCTCTACGGCAACACGATGCGCATCGCGCCCGCGATGGTGGTCAATAGATCCCAGGTCGACGACGCGCTGCGCATCCTGGGCGAGGCGCTGGCGGAGGCGTTGCGGCAATGAAAAAGGGCGCCCTGCTCCTGATCCTCCTCTGCGCGTGCAAGAAGGAGACGCGGCCGCCGTCCCTGGGCGAGGCCGTCTCGGTCGAGCAGCCCGGCGGGTCGGCGGCGCAGCTCTTCTCGCAGGGGAGCGAGATCCCCACCAGCGCCACGGAGGGCTTCACCACCGTCAAGGACGGCGACAAGCGCATCCTCATCCACGTGCTGCGCGGCTCGGGCCGGACCGCGGAGAAGCTGCCCAGCGAGGGGTGGTGGGCCGTCGAGGGCGTGAACCCCGCCAAGGCGGGCGAGGCGCGGGTGATGGTCACGTTCGAGGTGGACGCGCAGGGTCAGCTCGCGCTCACCGCCCGCGAGGACGACCGGCGCCTGGCGGTGCGGAAGGTCGACAAAGGCGCCGGCGTGATGGCGCCGTCGCCTTTGACCGAGCCGGACGACGACGAGGACGCCGAGGAAGATCCCCAGTAGCGGTCTGCGGAAACCCGCCCAGATGCCCAACCCCATCGCCCTCGCCATCCCTTTCTTCTTCCTGCTCATGGGGGTGGAACTGCTTCTGGCGCGGCGGCGCGGCGTGAAGCTCTATCGCTTCGCCGACGTGGTGGCCGACCTGTCGTGCGGCATGACGCAGCAGATCCTGCTCGTCTTCGAGGTGGGCGCGCTGACCGCGGGATATGTCTGGCTCTACCAGCATCGCCTGGTGAGCTTCGCTCCGGGCAGCGTCTGGCCCTGGGTGATCGCGTTCATCGCGGTGGACTTCGCCTATTACTGGTGGCACCGCCTCTCCCACCGGGTGAACGTGCTCTGGGCCGTGCACGTCGTGCACCACCAGAGCGAGGACTACAACCTGGCGGTGGCGCTGCGGCAGGCCGTGCTCTCGGTGTGGACCATCTGGCCGCTCCACCTGCCCCTGGCGCTCATCGGCGTGCCGCCGGTCACTTTTCTGGTCGTCGATTCGGTATCGACGCTCTATCAGTTCTGGATCCACACCGAGCTGGTGAGAAAGCTGGGCTGGTTCGAGTGGCTCTTCAACACGCCCTCGCAGCACCGCGTCCACCACGCCGTCAACCCGCGCTACCTCGACAAGAACTACGCCGCCACGCTGTGCATCTGGGACCGGCTCTTCGGCACGTTCGAGGAAGAAAAAGAGCAGCCGGTCTACGGCCTGGTGAAGCCGCTCGCGAGCTTCGACCCGCTCTGGGCGCAGGTGAATCAATTCTTCGACCTGGCGAAGCGCAGCGCGCAGTTCAAAGGCGTCGACAAGCTGCGCGTGTGGCTCAAGGGGCCTGCGTGGGGCTACCCGCCCGCGCCGGAGATCACGCGCGCGCAGCAACGCAAGCATTCGGTGCGCCTCTCGCGGCGCGAGACGGCGCTCCTTGCCGTGGCGCTGGGGGTCGCCGTGCTCGGGACCACGGCGCTCCTCTGGTATCAGGACATCTTGCCGCTATCGCGCAAGCTGGCGCTGGCGGCGGTGCTCCTGGGATTGATCGCGGGTCTCGGCCTTCTCCTCGAGAGAAGGACTGCGGCCAGCGCTAACAGCACCGCTCCCGGCCCCGTCTGATTCTGGGCGCAGCCGCAGCCGCCGTTCGACGTGCCCGTCGGCGTGATGGGGTCGCTCAGGCAGGTCACGGTCTGCAGGCCCTTCGGATAGATGGTGCAGACGGCCTGGATGTCGTCGGGGTGAAGCTGGCGCTTGGACGTCTCGCCCTGCGGCGAGGTGGCGTACATCGTCGCGGTCTGGTCGGTGCTGTGGTCGAGGCCGATCGAGTGCCCCGCCTCGTGCGTGACGGTGTTCTGGATGTCCATGCGCACGCAGCCGGTCTGGTTGGGAGCGGTGCAGACCGGGCTGTCCACGGCCGTGAAGATGAACTTGGTTCCGTTGAGCGCGGGAGAGTCGTTGAGCTCGATGTCGCTGTCGCTGATCTGGCCGGTGTTGCGATTCGAGGTGGTGGTGGTGGTGGCGATGACCCCGTCGCCTTTGTCCCAGCAGTCGTATTTGTTGCCGCAACCGCCCTGGGAGAGACAGGAGTCGTTAGCGGGCACTACGCCGGCGGCCTGGCAGTTCTTGATGCGGAACAGGACCAGGTTGCGGTTGACCTGGCCGGGGAAATAGCCGACCACGCGGTCGGCGGGATTCTCCGAGAGCCCCAGGTCGGGGAACACCAGGTCTGAACAGCTCACCTGCCCCCAGGTGGCGAAGCTCTTGCGGATGGCGGTGAAGGCCGCATCCCCCACCACGTCGGGCGTACCGGCCGCGTCGATCTGGAAGCTGTGGCCGCGCGTCGACCACCAGAGGCACATGCCGCCGGAGTTGACCGAGCGCTTCCAGGCGTGGGCCGGCAGAGCGCCGAGCACGAGCGCCAGCGCGACGAGTCGCTTCACTTGCTCAGGCTCCCGAGCACGTGCGCGCGCAGTTCATCGAGGGAGAGATCGTCTTGCTCGTCCGCCCCGCAGCCGACGCAGCTCAGCCCGGTGCGGTCGCGCACGGCGCGCTTGGGCAGGCCGGCGGGAGCGCCGACGGAAAACTTCCCCAGCGCCATGCGATGCACCTGGAACACGCCGGGGGCGCGCCGCTCGAGAAAGACGACCACTTCCTCGCCGTCGCGGAAGGCGGCCGCGCCCTGGACGATCTGGTCCAGCTCGTCCACCGCGCCGCCGGGGACCACCACCGACAGCTCGCGCTGGGCCGCGCCCTTCCACGTCTCCAGGGACCGCAGCACGACGGTGGTGAAGATCTGTCCCCCGCCGGCGCCCCACGCGCTCGTCCTGAGCACGACCTGCGCGTGCACCACCGTGTCGGACGCCGAGGCGAGCGATGCGACGTCGGCTGGCCCGCGCACGGTGGCCGCCAGCAGGAAGAGGAGCCGGAGCATGCGGCTCGATCGTAACACGGCTATGGCGTGGCGCCCCCGCCCTCGGCGCGCGGGTCGCAGGCCGCGAGGCGCCAGGCGGTGTCGGGGTCGATCTGCACGCCGCAGGCCTTGCCCCATGGCTGCGCGAAAAAGCCCTTTTCCGTCGCGCGCAGCATCTCGTCGCCGAACTGGAGCTTGTGGCCGCGGGCCTCCAGCGCTGCCGCGGTCGCCGCCTCGAGACCCGCCGGCTCGACGCGCACCACGTCGGGTATGAGATTCTGGTGGAGGCGCGGCATGGCGATGGCGCGGTCGACCGCCATGCCGTCGTCGACCACGTGGACGATGGCCTGCGCTAGCGTGGTGGGGATGGTCGAGCCGCCCGCCGCGCCGAGGGTGAGCACCAGCTCGCCGCCAGGCGCGAAAAGGAAGGTGGGCGCCATCGAGGAGAGCGGGATCTTCCCCGGCTCGGGCGCGTTCTCCTTGTCGCCCGTGAGGCCGAACTGGTTGGCCACGCCGGCCGAGACGGCGAAGTCGTCCATCTGGTCGTTGAGCAGGACGCCGGTGCCCTTGGCCACCACGCACGACCCGAAGGCCCCGTTCACGGTGGTGGTGATGGTGATGACGTTCCCCTCTTCGTCGGCGGCGGAGACGCTGGTGGTGCCGTGCTCGGAGATCCCCAGGACCTGCGCCGCGGGAGTCGCCCGGTCGCCGATGGCGTGGTGCAGGTCGCCGGCGAAGTCCTTGGTGATCATGCGGGCCAGCTTCTCTTCGAGGCCCTGGCTGAAGGCGGGATCGCCGAGGCCGCGCCGCTGCGCAAAGAGGCGCTTCTCCGCCTCGATCATGACGTGGAGGAAACGCTCGGGCCGGTAGCCGCCGGCGCGCGCGTCCTCGCGCTCGAGCACGTTGAGCAGGGCCAGCAGGAAGAACCCGCCCGACGAGGGCAGCGGCATGGTGACGACGCGGTGCCCCCGGTAGGTCGATTCCATCGGCGTGCGCTCGCGAAAGTCGACGCGGGAGAAATCGTCGAGCTCGATGATTCCGCCCCTGGCGCGCAGCGTCTGGACGATGCTCTTCGCCACGCGCCCTTTGAAGAACGCGTCGGCGCCCTTCTCGCCGATGGCGTGCAGCGTGCGCGCCAGCTCGGGCTGCAGGAGGCTGTCGCCCGGATCGAGCGCCGTGTACTCGCCCGACGAGTCGCGGCGCAGGAAGGTGCGCGCCGCCTCGGGATCGGCGGCGAGGCAGTCTTCCATCTCGCGCGCGACGAGCGCGTAGCGCAGCGAGACCTGGAACCCGCGCGCGGCGATCATCTCGGCGGGCCCGACGATCTCCGCAAGCGGCTTGCGCCCGAAGCGCTTCACCAGCTCGGTGTACCCGCGCACCGCCGAGGGGACGGCGACGGAGAGCGCGCCCTTCTCGGCGAGGTCCTGCCGGGGCCGGCCGTTCTCGATGAACATGTCGGGCGTCGCGCGGCCCGGCGCTTTTTCGCGAAAGTCGAACGCGCGCGCCTTGCGGTCCTTGGCCGTGTAGAGCAGCGCAAAGCCGCCCCCGCCGATGCCCGAGCTCATCGGCTCGACGACCCCGAGAGCGAAGGCGGCGGCCACGGCCGCATCGACGGCGTTCCCGCCCCGGCGCATCACTGCGGCGCCCGCTTCGGCAGCCAGCGGATGTGAGGCGGCGACGGCGCCCTTGGGCGACGCGGCGGGAAGTCCCACGAGCAGCAAGGCGAGCGCTGGAAGCATGGCGCGGCACTATAGAGCATGCTATCTGCCCGTCCCCTATGGCCGTCCGCGTCCGATTCGCGCCCTCTCCCACCGGCTACCTGCACATCGGCGGCGCGCGCACGGCCCTGTTCAACTGGCTGTGGGCCCGCAAGCAGAAGGGCGTCTTCGTCCTGCGCATCGAGGACACCGACCAGTCGCGCAGCACGCAAGAGAGCGAACAGGCCATCATCGACAGCATGAAGTGGCTGGGCCTCGACTGGGACGAAGGGCCGGAGAAAGGCGGGCCCCACGCGCCCTACTTCCAGATGCAGCGGCTCGCGACGTACGGGAAGCACGCCGAGGCGCTCATCGCCAAGGGCAAGGCGTACCGCTGCAACTGCACCAAGGAGGAGCTGGACCGGCTGCGCAAGGAAGCCGAGAAGCAGAAGCGCGGCTTCAAGTATCCCGGCACGTGCCGCGACAAGAACCTCCCCAAAGGCACGCCGGGCGCGGTGGTGCGCTTTCGCATGCCGGAGGAGGGCTCGACCACTTTCCGCGACCTGGTGAAGGGCGAGATCACCACCCAGCACAAGGAGCTGCAGGACGAGGTCATCCTGCGCGCCGACGGCGTGCCGCTCTACAACTTCGGCGCGGTGGTCGACGACATCGAGATGGAGATCACCATGGTCGCGCGCGGCGACGACCACGTGGTGAACACGCCGCGGCAGATCCTCATGTACCAGGCGCTGGACTATCCCGTGCCGGTCTTTGCGCACCTGCCGATGATCCTCGGGCCCGACAAGCAGCGCCTCTCCAAGCGACACGGCGCGGTCAGCGTCCTGCAGTATCGCGACGAGGGATATCTCCCGGGCGCGCTGGTCAATTACCTGGCGCGGCTGGGGTGGTCGCACCGCGACCAAGAGATATTCAGTATCCCCGAGCTGATCGAGAAGTTCGACTGGGAGCATGTCGGCGCGACGGCCGGCGTGTTCAATCCGGAGAAGCTGGCGTGGCTCAACCAGCAGTGGATCAAGATGACGCCGCCGCCGGAGCTGGCGCGCATCACCGGCGTGTCGGAGCGTTTCGCCGCGCTCATGCAGGAGCGGGCGCGCACCCTGAACGAGATCAAGGAGGCCTGGGCGGCGTACATCGTGCCCGACCTTCCGAAGTACGATGACAAGGCCGTGGCCAAGAACCTCACGGCCGACTCGAAGCCGCTGCTGAAGGAGGCGCGCGACTTGATCGAGCGGAACTTCGCGGGCGGGGCGCAGGCGATGGAACAGGCCTTTCGTTCACTGGCCGAGTCGCGCGGGCTGGGCCTGGGCAAAGTGGCCCAGCCCGTCCGCGTCGCCGTCACGGGAACGACCGTCAGCCCGCCCCTGTTCGAGACCATCGAGCTTCTCGGCAAGGAAAAGACGCTCCGCCGCCTCGACGCCACCCTGGGGAGGACGCCGTGAAAAAAAAATTATTTTTTTTCGCCGCCGCGCTCACCGTATGCCTGCCGGCCTTTGCGGACGGGTTCAAGGCCCGGGGCTTCATCCTCCCCGACGGGGCGGTGAAGATCGACGAGGATCGCTACCGCCTCGCCGAGGCATGGGACGAGGCGGCGCGTTTCTACCGGCGCGCCTATCCCCCCAACAAGTACCCGCGACACACGTTGCGCAGCCAGACGCCGGTGCGGGCGATGCACATCGCCAACCCCTCCGGCATGGAGTGGGAGGGTGTCAACCTCTACGAGGCCGCCCGCGGCGAAGTGCGCGTCTACATCCTGCCGGGCAAGGAACCGCCCGCGCCGGAAAAGGGCGAGAAGAAGGCCAAGTAGCCCGCGCGACAGCCTTGACAGCGGCGCGCGGAGTCGGCTACACAGCGCGTCCCCTCGCAACTGGGGGATCGTCTAACGGCAGGACGTAGGACTCTGACTCCTACTATCTAGGTTCGAATCCTAGTCCCCCAACCATCGAAGTAGTACCCTCGGGTCAGAGCCGTGGGGAAAGAAAGGCGGCCCCATCGTCTAGTGGCCTAGGACGGAGGCCTCTCACGCCTCAAACATGGGTTCGAATCCCGTTGGGGTCACCACTTTGGCCCGGCTGCGTGAGACAGCCGGGCTTTTTTTTGCTAGCGGCATTTAACCTCCGGAGGTGATGGTGTGTAACGGGGGTCCGGAGGAGGATCACATGCGCCAGTGCTCGCTTTTCGCCCTCTGTGCTGCCCTGGCCGCCTGCGGCAGCGGCGGACACGCCGCCGATCAAACGTCCGACCCGAACGCGGCGGCCAGCCCTGCCGAAACGCTGCTCGCCGCCGAGCTGGCCCAGTCGGGCGTCTCGTGCGCCCCGCGGCCGCCGCACGCCGGACCTTGCAAGGACAAGCACGCCGGCGACGCCTGCTTCTTCGCGGCGGCTGGCACGACGGTGATCGGCTTCTGCACCGACGTGCCCGCCCGCAGCGCGCTCGCTTGCATTCCGCCGCCGCCGGCCGAGTTCGTTCAGGCGTGTGCGCACGCCCATCCTACCGATGCATGCAGCGTCGAGCTGAGCAAGGGAACTTTCACCGGCCAGTGCCGCGCCCTCTACGGCGGCGGCCCGCTGGTGTGCCTGCCGCCTGTTCCGCTGCCGCCGCGGGCGCAGGTCTGCGTCGGCAAGCATGACGGAGACTCGTGCACGGTCACCGATGGCGGCAATACGTTCACGGGCGACTGCGAGCCGCTCCCGAACGGCCAGCTCGTGTGCCGCCGGCCAGGACCGCCGCCGATCGAAGCGTGCGACGACAAGAAAATCGGCGACTCATGCTCATTCACCGTCGAGCACAAGACGATCACCGGCACCTGCGGCGCCCTCGGCGCGTCGGGGCTGATTTTGTGCGCGCCCACCCCGCCGCCCCCGCCAGCAGCCGCGGTCGCGGCCTGCGTCCAGCACAAGGCCGACGAGGTATGCTCCTTCGAGTTCAGGGAGCACACCATCACCGGCGCGTGCCGGATGGGCCCCGACGGCAAGACCCTGGTCTGCGCCCCGGTGTGCAGACACTGAACGAAAAATAATTATTTTTATTTTTCTTCAGGCGGCCTTGGCGCGCTCGGTGCGGGCCCAGGTCGCGCCCTGCGCCTTGCGGTGGTACATGACGAATCCGACCAGCAGCGCGGCGTTCATCTCGACGAAATGCGCGGCCACGCCAGAGAGCGCGCGCACCCGGCGCGGCGTCAGCCCCAACAGGCCGAGCGCCGCGAGGCCATATGCGATGCCCTGGGCGACCAGCGTGAAAGCGTAGAACTGGCTGCCGCGCACGAGGAAGAGGTTGACGAGGAGCGCGATCACCATCGCCTGCGGCACGAACCAGCGCAGCACCTTGTGCGACCAGAGCGCAAAGGCGGTGAAGCCGTGCCGCCGCGAGAGCATGTCCCGGCTCTGGGAGAGCGCGCGGAAGTTGCCCGCCGCGATGCGCACCCGCCGGCGATACTCGCCGTATTGGTCGGGCGCGGTCTCCTCGTGGGCCACTGCCTCCGGCTCGTAGCGGACTTCGGAACCGGCCTCGAGCACGCGCAGCGCGGCGACGAAATCGTCGACCAGCGTTCCCGCCGGCAGCGGCGTAAAGAGGTGCTTGCGCACGGCGTAGATGCCGCCGTTGGCGCCCATCACGCAGCCGCGGCGCGACTCGTAGAGCTTGAGCAGGCTCTCCAGCTTCCAGTAAGCGCCCTCGGCCGCCGGACCGTCCAGCGGCGAGTGCAGGCGCAGCCGGCCGCAGACGAGCCCCACGTCGGGATCGCGCAGCGGCTGCACCAGCCGGCGGATCGCGTCGCGCTCGAACTCGGTGTTGGCGTCGGTCATCACCAGCACCTCGCCGTGCGCGATCCCCAAAAGCCGGTTGAGCACCGCGGCCTTCCCGCTCCGCTCGGCGCGCGACAGCTTGACGCCGCGCGCTGCGTACTTCTGAACGATGGCGTCGGTCTCGTCGGTCGAGCCGTCCGAGCCGATGAGGATCTCCAGCCTGTCGGCCGGGTAATCCTGCATCAATAAGTTTTCGATGCGCTTCCCGATGCAGGACGCCTCGTTCCACGCCGCGATGAGCACCGAGACGGCCGGCAGGCCCAACTGGGCCGGTGGATGGCGCCGCTCGTTCCCGCCCAGGTATCCCCACGCGCTCTGCGCCTGGGCAATGGCGTCGAGTGCGATGAGCAGCAGCGGGTAGATGACGTACGTGTGCAGGATGCAGTAGGCGGCGGCCCAGAAGAGGAGGTCGAGCATGCCCCCTGGGGCAGCAAGGGGCATGCCGTGGGGCGTGGGACGGAGTAGGAAAAGAAGTTCCTACGGCGGAGGAAGCGAGGAGGAACTCAGAGGGAACAAGAGCGGTCAGGGAGCGGCGGGAAGTAGCGCGAGGAGCCTTCTGGCGCGTTCGTGTTGCGGGTTCTGTTCCAACACCTTCGACAGGACCGCGCGGGCCGGGCCAGGTTCGTGCCGGTCGAGCGAGATGGCCCCCACGTCCACCTGGGCGCGCAGCAGCCTCGGCTCGGCTTGCCGCGCCAGCGCCAGCGCCGCCAGCGCGCGGTCCTGCCTCTCGCGCGAAGGAGCGCCGCTCAGCGCCAGCGCGGCCCGGGTGTACGCGTTCATTTCGCTCGGCGGACCCTTCTTCTCCGCCGCGTCGAGGTAGCGCAGGCCTCGCTCCGACGCGTTGGCCAAGGCGCAGTAGAGCGCCATCGCGCGCAGCGCGCCCGGGTCCTCGCCATCCTCCTCGAGGGCCGCCTTGGCCGCGGCGACGCCATCCTGCAGCAGCTTGTTGGCGCTGCGCACGTGCGGCTCGCGCTCCTGGGCAGTCTGCGCGATCTGGTCGGTCAGTTCCGCGGCCTGCTTCTCGAAGCCCGGCGGGCGGTCGAGACGGAGCTTGGCGTTGCGATCGTTCAGCTCGCGGCCCGCGGCGTCGAGCCGGTCGGCCAGGTCCTTGTGCGTCGCGGCCTGCAAGAGCAACGCGTAGGCCCGCTCCGCTTCGGGCATGGCCGCCCCCGAAGCGATGCGCGCCGCCTCTGTGAAGAGCGCCGCGGCCTGCTCGAGACTCTGCAGATCGTCGCGGAGCAGCTTCTGCCGCGCCTTCTCCATGCGCGTTTCCGCCTCGCGCGGCATGCCGGCGCAGCGCCGCCACTGCGTCGCCGCCACCACCAGGGCCACTCCCGAAACCACCGCGATGGCAACCTGGACCCGGCGGCGGCGCGGCTCGAGCGCCTTGGCGGCCAGCTCCGCGGGGGCAGGCGGCATCTGCAGGGCCGTCCTGGCCTCGGGGTCGACCACCGCCCTGGTAGGCGCGGAGGCTTCGAACACTTGCAGGCACCTGCCGCACTCGACCTTGAAGCGCGCGCCGGAGGCCACCACCCCGTCCTGGAGCGAAAAGACCGCCTGGCACTTCTGGCAGCGGATCAGCATGTCAACTCGTCTTCGCCTCGGTCGCGTCGAGCCCGAAGGCGGTGTGCAGCGCGCGCACCGCCAGCTCCGCGTATTTCTCGTCGATGATGCAGCTGATCTTGATCTCGCTGGTGGAGATGACGCGGATGTTCACACCTTCGTCGGCCAGCACCTGGAACATCTTCGCCGCCACGCCGGCGTGGTTGCGCATGCCGACCCCGACGATGCTCACCTTGGCGATGCCCTCCTCGTGCTCCACCTTGCCGGCGCCGATCTGCCGCGCCAGCTTGCGCATCTGCTCGTTGGCCTTCTCCATGTCGAGGCGCCCGACGGTGAAGGCCAGGTCGGTGCGGCCGTCCTCGTGCGCGGGTGTTTGCACGATGACGTCGACGACGATGCCCTGCTCCGCCAGCGTGCCGAAGATCTTCGCCGCCATGCCCGGCTTGTCGGGCACGCTGCGCACCACGAAGCGCGACTCGTCGCGGTTCAGGGCGATTCCGCTGACCAGCACGTCCTCCATCGCGTCGTCCTCCTCGCACACCAGCGTGCCGGGGTCGTGGGTGAAGCTCGATTTTACCCACAAGGGCACTTTGTATTTCATGGCAAATTCGACGCTGCGGATCTGCAGGACCTTGGAACCCAGCGAGGCCAGTTCGAGCATCTCCTCGTACGAGATGCGGTCCAGCTTGCGCGCCTTGTCGCAGATGCGCGGGTCGGTGGTGTAGACGCCGTCGACGTCGGTGTAGATCTCGCAGGCGTGCGCCTTGAGCGCCGCCGCCAGCGCCACGGCGGTGGTGTCGGAGCCGCCCCGCCCCAGCGTGGTGATGTTGCCGTGCTCGTCGATGCCCTGGAAGCCGGCCACCACGGCGATCTCCTTCTTGTGCAGGCTGTCGAAGAGTTTCTCGCCGTCGATGCTGCGGATGCGGGCGTTGGAGAAGGCCGAGTCGGTGAGGATGCGCACTTGATGGCCGAGGAAGCTGCGCGCCTTGCCTTTCAGCTCCTGGATGGCGAGCGCGACCAGCCCCACCGAAACCTGCTCGCCCGTCGAGACGACCACGTCCTGCTCGCGCTGGTTGGGCCGCTTGGAGATTTCGTTGGTGAGCTTGAGCAGCCGGTTCGTCTCGCCGGCCATGGCGGAGACGACCACCACCACGTCGTGGCCCGACTTGCGCGCGGCCAGCGCGCGCTGCGCGACGTTGCGGATGCGGTCCGCGTCGCCGACGGAGGTCCCGCCGTATTTCTGCACGATGAGCGCCACGGAGGAGCTCTAGAACCTTCCCGCCACCACCACCGCGCCGCCTCGCTCCACGGACGCGGCGCCGATGATGCCCGACCCGCCTGTGTCTCTCTTCTTGGCCGGCGCGCTGTCCGGAGGCACCTCGAAGAACCAGAGCGCGACCGAGCCGGCCATCAGCACCAGGCCGGAGATGGTGAGCACGGTGGCGGCGGTGCCGAGAGATCTATTAGCGTCGTACTGCGCCTGGAGCGAGGAGGGGCTGTTGGTCGGATCCTTGAGCCGCTGCTGGTACGCGTCGTCGGCGGTCTTGACCGCCCTGCCGGCCCACAGGCCGCCCACGAGGAGTCCCACGCCGGCGCCGCCGGCGATCCACGTCCACATGCGGCCGCCGCCCAGCCCCGCCGATGCAGGCGGCGCGCGGCGAGGCTCGGGAGGCGGCTCCTTCACCGGCGGCGGCGGAGCGGGCTGTGCGACCGCCAGCTCGCCCGTGGTGTCCACGCGCCATGGCTTCTCCGGCGAACCGGAGCGGCCCGGGCCGTTGCCGTACTCGTCGTACGCCTCGAGGTAATACTCGACCACCTCGCCCTTGATGGGCACGTTCGCGCCCCAACCGTCCTTCTGGCCCTGGACTTTCTTCATGTCGATGGGCTTCTGGTACTCGCCCGAGGCGTAGCGGAAGAAGACCTGGGGGAAGAACTTCGACTCGTCGGTGATCTTGGCGAAGATCTGCACCCACTTCGCCCCTTTCTCGGTCCTGGTCACCGGCTTGTGGTCGATGACCGGCGCGGCGGTGTCTTCGGCGCCGGCGGACCAGGCGGCGAGAAGAAGCGCGCCGGCGACGAGCGACCGCATTGCGGGACCCCCTTGAAGGACTTCCACACTCTACCTTAGTGGACGAGGCGCAGCGTCGTAAATGGTGTAGAAACCGCGGCATGCGCATCGTCCTTTCCGGCAACCGGCTCACGCTCGAGGAAGTGGGCGCGGCGTCGCACGGCGGGGCGCGAGTCGAGGTGGCGCCGCAGGCACGCGAGCGGGTGCGGGCGGCGCGACGGCTCGTCGACAGCATCGCCCAGGGCGACACGCCCACCTATGGCATCAACACCGGCTTCGGCACGCTGGCCGAGGTATCGATCCCCCGCGCCGATCTGCAGCGCCTGCAACGCAACCTGATCCTGAGCCACTCCGCCGGCACCGGTGAGCCGCTCGGCCCTCCCGAGGTGCGCGCGCTCATGCTCTTGCGGGCCAATGTGCTCGCGGGAGGATTTTCGGGCATCCGCGAGAGCACGCTGGATCTGCTGGTGCAGATGCTCGAGCGCGACGTGATCCCCGTGGTGCCGGAGAAGGGGTCGGTCGGCGCCAGCGGCGACCTGGCCCCGCTCGCCCACCTCGCGCTGGTGCTCATCGGCGAGGGCGAAGCGTTCTTCGGCGGCGAGCGCGTGCCCGGCCGCGTCGCGCTGGCCCGGGCGGGGTTGCAGCCCGTGGTGCTCGAGGCGAAGGAGGGCCTGGCGCTGGTCAACGGCACCCAGGCCATGCAGGCCGTCGGCGCGCTGGCGCTGCTCGAGGCCGAGCGCTGCGCGCGCATCGCCGACATCGCCTGCGCCATGACCGTCGAGGGGCTGAAAGGGTCGCACCGGCCGTTCCTCGCCGCCGTCCAACGCGTGCGCGGCCACGAGGGACAGGCGCAGGTCGCGGCCGACCTGCGCGCGCTCCTGGCGCGCAGCGAGATCAACGCCAGTCACCAGGACGACAGCTGCGAGAAAGTGCAAGACCCCTACTCCCTGCGCTGCGCGCCGCAAGTCCACGGAGCGGCGCGCGACGCGCTGGCATTCGTGCGGCGCACGCTGGCCGTCGAGGCCAACGCCGCCACCGACAACCCGCTCGTCTTCGCCGACGCGCTGGACGACGTCGCCGCGGGCACCATCGTGAGCGGGGGCAATTTCCACGGCCAGCCCGTCTCGCAGGCGCTGGACCTGTTGGCCATCGCCTGCACCCAGCTGCAGACCATCAGCGAGCGGCGCGTCGAGCAGCTCGTCAACCCGTCGCTCTCGGGCCTGCCGCCCTTCCTCGCGCGCAACTCGGGCCTCAACTCGGGGTTCATGATCGCGCAGGTGACCGCGGCGGCGCTGGCGACGGAGAGCAAGGTGCTTTCGCATCCCTCGTGCGTCGACACCATCCCCTCGTCGGCCGGGCGCGAGGACCACGTCAGCATGGGCATGACGGCCGCCTTGAAAGCGCGCACCGTGGTGGAAAACGCGGCCACCGGGCTGGCGATCGAGCTCCTGGTGGCCGCCCAGGCGCTCGACCTGCGCAAGCCGCTCGCGCCCGGCGTGGGCGCCAAGGCCGCCCACGATCTCATCCGCAGCCACATTCCCCACCTGGACGAAGACCGCGAGCTGCACCGCGACATGGCGGCCGTGCGAGAGCTCTTGCCTCTGATCGAGGCCGCCGCGCGCTCGGCGTCCGGGCTCGCCGTCTGATACTCTGCCCGACGCATGGAGCCGATCGTCACCACAGAGCTTCCCGCCCCAGTGCCGCAGCGTGAACCCACCGACGCCGAGATCGAGGCCGCCAAGGAAGTGCTGGCGCAGCTCGAGGCCGAGGCGCGCGCGCTCGGCGCCGCCGAGGCCGCGGCGCCTTTGCACCATGCCATGGGCCGCATCTGGATCGAGCAACTCGGCGATGAGAAGAACGCCGCGGTCTGCTACCAGAACGCGTACTTCTTGAACCCGAAGTATCGCCCCAACCTCGAGGCGGCGCGGCGGCTCTTCGCCAGCGCCGGCAGGTACGAGAAGGCGCTCGCCCTCCACCAGCTCGAGGAGGCGATGCTCGACGATCCGGCCCACCGCGCCGAGTCGCTGCGCGCGCAGGCCATGCTGGCGCGCGAGCTGGGCCGCGCCGACGAAGCCAGGGAGCTCATCGACCAGGCGCTGCAGCTCGCCCCCGAGCACCCCGCGCTGCTCAAGGCGGCGGTCGAGGCGGCGCAGCACGACGGCGACCGGGTGCTCTGCGCGCGGCTGCTGGTGCGCTCGGCGGGATCGATGCGCGATCCGGTGGCCAAGGCGCAGCTCCTGCGCCGCGCGGTGCTGCTCGTCGAGGAGCTTCTGGCCGAGCCGTCCGACGGCGCCGCGCCGCCCCCGACCGAGCCCGCGCGTCCGCCGCCCTCCGAGCTGGAGGCGCTGCACGAAGAGGCGGTGCGCAAGCTGCACCAGGCCGACGCCAACGACCCGGTCGGCTTCCTCGCCATGCTGCTGCGCTCGCGCAAGAACAACGACTGGGAGGCAGTGCTGCGCCTCTGCCGCGCGCGCGCCGAGCGGTCGGGGAGCCCCGCGGACCGCGCGCTCGTCGCCGCCATCGCGGCGTACCGGCTCGGCCGCGTCTCGGAGGGGCTGGCCGAAGTGAAAGCCGCGCTCGAGGACCACCGCCGCGACGCCGCGCTGCTCGCGCTCCGCTCCGAGCTGGCCGAGCAGCAGAAGCTGCCCAACGTGCCCGAGCTGCTCCGCCAACGGGCCGAGGGGTGCATCGAGCCGAGCGAGCGCGGGCACCTCAAGTTCCGCGCCGCCATGCTGCTCGATGACCCGCTCGAGCGCGAGCAGCTTCTCTCCGACGCGTTGGCCGAGAACCCGGGCGACGCGGCGGCCATCGCGCTGCACGCGCGGGTGGTGGCGTTGCGCGACGCGACCTCCGCGGCGGATCGATTCATCGCGCTGGGCGAGGCGCTCGAGTCGCACTCGCCGGAAGAAGCCGCCGCCCACTTCCTCGAGGCGGGCGCGTGGCAGGAACGCTCGGGCAACCGCGAGGCGGCGGCGACGATGGCCCGCCGCGCGCTGCACCTGGTGCCGCGCCACATGGGCGCGCTGCGGCTCTTGATGCGCGCGCTGCCGCTGCTCGACTCGTCGGCCGAGCTGGCCGATCTGCTCGAGGAGGCTGCCGCGCAGCTCCCCCGCGCGGTGGGCGCCGAGATGATGGCGCGGGCGGCGGCGCTGGTCACCGGATCGCAGCCCGAGCGCGCCCAGCTGCTGCTGCAGCGCGCGGCCGACATGGCGCGCGGGCTGACCACGCCGCGCTGGCTCGAGACCTGGTCGATGCTCGCTTTCCGCAGCGGCGATCACGCGCAGCTCTCGCAGGCGCTCGAGGCGCGCGCCGACTCGACGCAGGGAGCGGACTCGGCCGACCTGCTGCTCGAGGCGAGCGAGCTGGCCCGCGCCGTCGGCGACGAGCCGCGCGCGACGGCGCTCTTGCACAAGGCCCGCGGCGTGGACCCGCACTCGATCGCGGCGCGCAACGCGCTCTTGACGCTGGCGACGCTGCCTTCCTCGGAGCGCATCGATCTCCTCGCCGAAGAAGCACGCATCACCGGCCCCGAGCGCGCCGCTGCCCTGCACGCCGAGCGGGCGGCGCTGCTGGAGCAGGAGGGCCGGCTCGACGAAGCCGTGCAGGCCTGTGCGCCGGCGCTAGCGCTCGCGGGCCTGGATCTGCCCGTGCTGCGCCGGCTGGCGCGACTGCAGCTCCGCCGCGGCGACTACGGGGCGGCGCTGGCGGTGCTGGTGCAGATCGCCGAGGCGGTGGGCGAGGGGCACCCGCGCGCCGAAGCGTACGACCGGGCGGCCGAGCTGGCCGAGTGGCGCGTGGGCGACCCGCGCCGCGCTATCGAGCTGTATCGCTCGTCCGCGCTCGCCTGGCCGCAGGCGGGATTCGCCTGGACGCAGCTCGGCCGCCTGCACTCGTGGACGGCCAACTACGTCGAGGCGGCCGAAGCGTACCAGAACCTCGCCGCCGCCGCGGAGACCATGAGCGAGCGCAACGAGGCGCGCCGCTGGGCCGCTTCACTCTATTCGCACCGGGCGGGCCAGCCGGATAGGGCCGCGGCGATGCTGCGCGCGCTGCTCGCCGACGCGCCGGGTGATCTCGAGGCCACCGCCGAGCTGCTGGCGCTCATCGGCCAGGACCAGACGGCCGAGGCGCGACGGGAGCGCGCGGAGCTGCGCGGCCGGCTGGCCTCTCGCTGCCAGGATCCGCGCGTCGCGGCGCTCTTGCGCTCCGAGTCGGCCGAGGACCGGCTCGCCGCCGGCGAGCGCGACCAGGGCATCGCCGAATTCCGCCGGGCGCTGGCCTTGAATCCTCAAGATCGCGTGGCCCTCGACTTGGTCGAGGAAGCGCTGCGCTCGTCGGGGCAGAAGTCGCTGCTCGCCGAGCACCTCGCCTTCCGCTGCGCCTACGCCGAGGGCGACACGCGCGCGGCGCTTGCGCTGCAGCAGGCGGAGATCTTCACCGAGCAGGGCCGCCTCCAGGAGGCGGGGGCGGCGTACCAGCAGGCGCTGGCCAGCGATCCCGACTCGCTGCTCGCGCTGAAGGGCGCGCGGCACATCGCCGATCTCACGGGCGACAAGCAGGAAGCGATGCGCCTGCTGGCCAAGGAGGCCAGCGTGGCCTCCGGGCGGACGCTCGAGCCCGACGGCGAGGACGCCAGGGCGCTCGAGGCTCGCGCCGAGTCCGCCGAGGCGTCGGGGCGGCCACAGGACGCAGCCGACGCGCTGCAGAAGCTGGCCCGCGGCTACCTCGCGCTCGGACAGCCGCAGGACGCGCTGGCGGCGTTCAAGCGCGCCGTCCACCTCGAGCCGAGCAACCGCACGGCGCTGCGCCAGGTGGCGGACCTGTCCTCGCAGCGCGCGCCCGAGGACTCCATCTCGGCGCACCGCGCGCTCCTCGAGATGACGCCGCCGCCGGTCGAGTCGCTGCACGCGCTCTTCGGCCTGTTCAGGTTCACCGGCAAGTCGGACGCGGCGTTCTGCACGGCGGCGACGCTGGTCGGGCTGGGCGCGGCGACCCCCGAAGAGAAGACCGTCTACGGTGGCATCGCCTCGCGGCCGCCGCCGGCCGACCTGCCGCAGCTCGCCGACAGCTCCGCCGTGCACGCCCCGGGCGACGAAGGGCCGGCGCGCGAGCTGCTCTCGGCGGCCGCCGCCGAGCTGGCGCGCGCGCTCCCCACCGACATGAGCGGCGGGCGCGGTGCGCTGGTGAAGGGCGACAACCCTGTCCGGCGCGTGGTGGCGGCCATCGCCCGCGCGCTGGGGATGCCCGAGCCGCAGATCTTCCTCGCCCGCGCCGAGCCGGAGGTCGTCGCGCCGGTCGCGGGCGATGCGCCGGGGATCTTGGTCGGCGCCGAGGTGCCCAAGCGCTTCACGCCGCGCCAGCAGCGCTTCCTCTATGCGCGGGCGCTGGCGCAAATCCGGCGCGGCTCGCATGCCGTCGCAGACCTTTCGCCGGCGCAACTGGGTGCGGCGCTGGGAGCGCTGGCGCGGCTGGCGGCGCCGGCCGGGACCGATTTTTCGCGTCTCCCCTCCGGCGACGACGCGCTCGCCGAGCGCCTCGCGCAGCAGATGCCCCCCGAGGCGCGCTCGCGCCTGGCGCCGCTGGCGGCGGTCGCAGCCGCGGAGCCACTCACCGACTGGGAGCCGCTGGCGCTCGGCATCCGCGAGAGCGCCGAGCGCGCCGGCATGGCGGTGAGCGGCGACCCGGCCGCGGCGCTCTCCATCGTGGTGGCGGAGTGCCAGGGCGGCCTCGACAAGCCCGAAGTGGCGCGCCTGGCACGCTTCGCCATCAGCGAGGCGTATCTCGCGATCCGCTCGCGCTGATGGTGGTCACTCACTCCTCCCGCACAACGCTTTTTTTTGGCAAACGGGTGCGCAGGAACTCGAGCGCCGCGGCCACCTCGGCCGAGTCGCGGCCGTCGAAGGTCACCTTGACGCGGTGGTCCGCGTCGTCGAAACGAGGATAGCTGCCGATCCTCACCGTGGGATACCGGGCGACCGTGGCATCGAGGTGCTCGGCCAGCGCCCCCTCCCCGAGGCCCAGGTACAAGGCCCGCGAGTAGATGGGCGCCACGCGGAACCGCTCGCGCAGCCGCGTGAACCCCTCGCGCAGAAGCGACGGGACTCCCGGCAGGATGGTGACGTTCTCCAGCGAGATGACGGGGAACAGATACCCCTCGTGGAACTCGACGCGCGCCCCCTCGGGCACTTCAGCGAGCCGCCTGCACGCCGCGTTGAGCGTCTCTCCGTGGCGCGCTCGCAGGAGCGCCAAGGTGCGCTCGTCGGGCACCACGCGCCGCCCGAACGCCTCCGCGACGGCCGCGATGGTCACGTCGTCGTGCGTGGGCCCGATGCCGCCGCTGGTGAAGACCCAGCGCGCCGACGCCAGGCATCGTTTCAAGGCGTCGATGATGAGCGGCACCTCGTCGGGCACCGTCTCGATGCGCCTCAATTCCACGCCCAGCTCGCGAAGCTGCCGCGCGAGCCAGGGCCCGTTTTCGTCGGTCACCTTGGCCGAAAGGATCTCGTTCCCGATGACGATGATCGCTGCGGTGCTCAAACTAGTGCCCCGCGATCCCGTATTCGCGGATCTTCTTGATCAGGGTGGTGCGCGAGACGCCCAGGCGCTCGGCCAGCTTGCTCTTGTTGCCGCCGGTCTCGCGCAGGCCCGTCTCGATGAGCTCGCGCTCCAGCTGGCCGACGGCCGTGGCCAGGTCGGTGCCCAGCCCGCGCTGCACCAGCGCCGCCATCTGCGCCTCGGCACTGGGGGGGCCGCCGCTGCGCAGCGAGCGCAGCTCGGGTGGAATGACGTCGACATCGCCCGAGAGCACCACCAGCCGCTCGATCTCGTTCTCCAGCTCGCGCACGTTGCCCGGCCAGTGCCACTGGTAGAACGAGGCGAGGATCTCCGGGTGCAGCTTCTTGACCGGCCTTCCCGTCCGCGCCGCGGCCACCTCGAGGAAGTGGTCGGCGAGCATGGGCAGGTCGCCGAGCCGGTCGCGCAGCGCCGGCAGCTCCAGCGCGACGACATGCAGTCGATAGAAGAGGTCCTCGCGGAACTCGCGCCGCACCACCGCCTCGCGCAGGTTCTTGTTGGAGGCGGCGATGATGCGCAGGTCGACTTCCTCCGGCCGCGTCCCGCCCACCGGCACGAAGGTGCCTTCCTGAAGGACGCGCAGCAGCTTCACCTGCATGGCCGGCGACATGTCGGCCACCTCGTCGAGGAAGAACGTCCCGCCGTCGGCCACCTTGAAGAGGCCGGGCTTGTCGCGCGTCGCGCCGGTGAACGAGCCCTTGACGTGCCCGAAGAGCTCGCTCTCCAGCAGCTGGTCGTTCAACGCCGAGCAGTTCTGCGCCACGAACTGCTTGTCCTTGCGCGGGCCGTTGAAGTGGAGCGCGCGGGCGATCAGCTCCTTGCCGGTGCCGTTCTCGCCATGCACCAGGACCGTCACGTCGCTCGCCACCAGCTTGTCGAGCAGCGAGTAGAGCCGCCGCATCGGCTCGCTCTTTCCGATGATGTCGTCGAATCGGTACCGGCCCGACAGCTCGGTCTGCAGATCGCGGATGCGCCGCTCGTGCTGGAGCAGCGTGCCCTGGTAGGCCGCGACTTCCTCGACGGTGGTGTCGATGAGATCCGCCAGCAGCGGCACTTCGCGCTGATCGATGCGCTGCACCGTCTCGAACGCCTGCTCGGGCTGGAGGACGGGAAGCCGCAGCGCTTGCGTCTCCTTGACCGCCTGCGCCCGCGCCCTCTCGAAATTCTCCCGCACGAGAAAACCGCAGGCGAAGAGCGACCCCTGCCGCTCGCCGCCGAACTGGATGGGCGCGGCGACGATCTCCAGGCCCATGTGGCACGGTCCGAGCAGGCGCGCGCCCTGCTCCACCGCGGCGACGGCCTTCTCGATGCTCTGGTTGCAGCGGCGCAGGCCTTCCTCGTCTCCCAGGCAGCTGGTGCAGATCTGGTTCTGCGGGGGAATGATGATGCCCTTGCCGTGGTCGAGCACGAACCCGTTGGCGTCGGTGAAGGAGAGCTCGATGCCCCACCAGCGCCGCACCGTTTCGCGGAACTTGCGGACGATGTGCAGTTCTTCCAGCCGTCCCGTGTCGATTGGCACTTCCCTACCCCAGCTGCTGCTGCAGCGCCGCAAAGCATAGATCCGCCACCTCGGCCGCGGGCCGGGTGCCGTCGATCGAAACCACGCTGGCCAGCGTGCCGACGAGTCGCGAGTACTCGCGCTCGATGGCCTGCAGCTGCGCCGCCGTCTCGTACCGCTCGAGCTTGGCGCCGCGCGCGCGCACGCGCTCCAGCGCCACGTTGGCGGGCACATAGAGGAAGAGCGTCAGGTCGGGCTTGCGCGCGTAGCGGTTGGCGGCCTGGATGAACTCGTGCGAAACGCTGGCGCCTTGGTAGGCGAGCGAGCTCAAGGCGTAGCGATCGAGGATGACGTCCTCGCCGCGCGCCAGGCGCGGCTCGATCTGCGAGCCGAGGTGGTCGAGCCGGTCGGCGGCGAAGAGCAGCGCCATGACGCGCTCGTCGACCACCCCCAGCTTCCCGTCGGCCTGGGCGGTGGCGGCGCGGCCGGCGAGGATCTGCCGGATGAGTTGCCCCACGTGCCCGTCGCTGGGCTGGTGGGCGAGATGCACGATGCGCCCCTTGTGCTGCAGCCGCTCGGCCAGGAGGCGCGACTGCGTCGTCGTGCCGGCGCCGTCGAGGCCCTCGAAGACGATGAAGCGGCCTTGCTGGTTCACGACCCGGTCTCCAACAACTTGGGAGCGTCGATGCCGAGCTGAGCGCGCAGCTGGCGCACGCGCGCCTCGAGCCGCAATTCGCGGCGCAGGTTCCGGCGCGCCCCAAGGTAGCTGCGGGCCGCGTCGCAGAGGAGCAAGAGGTCGAGCAGCGCCAGCGGCCAGAAGAAGAGCGGCGGGGTGGGCGAATCCCACAGCAGCTTGCCGCACACGCCGGCCAGCGCGGCCCAGGAGACGCCCTCGACGGCCGCGCGCATGAAGCCGTCCACCGAGCGGCGCTCGCGCGCGCCGGCGGCCAGCGTGCGCAGCTCCTCTTCGAGGTCGTGCCGATCCATGGGGCGCGTCGTGGTACTCCCGGGGGGCAAGTTCGTCAAACCAGTTCGGTGAAAGGAAAGGGAACGCCGCACTCGACGCAGCGCGGGCCGGGCTGCACCCGCGCGAAGCACGCCGGACACATGACGTTGTCCTCTTCTCGCGCGCGCGCGGCCGGAGCTGCGGCGGCGGCCGGCTGCGAATAGCGCGAGCGGCGCCGGCCGCAGTTGTCGCACAACGCCTCGCCCTGCGACGGGGCGCCGCACCACGGGCACACGCCAGTGTCCTCCGGCGCGAGGGTGCGCACTCCGTCGTCCAACTCGCGGCCCAGGTCCAGCTCCAAGCCGCCGGTCCAGCTCGACGTGGCGTTGGGGTCCACCTCGATCCGCGTGTGCTCGACGCCGGGGACGAACTGGGACTCGACCTTGATGTCCCGGCGCGCGACCTGGGTCGATTCCAGCTCTGCGATCCGCGGCACCGAGTCGACCGCGCTCTCCTCCGGATCGCGCAGCGTCTCCTCCAGGCCGTCGAGGCGCGCCACCTCGCCGACCGCGGCAGCGACGGCGGCGCGGAAAGCATGCCCGCAAGTCGCGCACTCCACCGCGCGGTCGCGGTTCTGCGTCTCGCACACCGGGCACGCTACGGGCATGCGCCGCAGCTTAGCCGCGCGCCATGCCCCTAGGGAAGTCGCGTGAAATCTACCTACCGGGCTCGGGACCGGGTTCGTGTACGTTGACGGGTACGGAAGCGGGTACGGTTCACGTACCACGGTTGCACCGGGACGGACCGTGGTACGTGAGCCGTACCCGTCCGCGTTCCCGTAAACGTACACGCACCCGGTCCCGGGCCCGACCCCGGCTCTTAGTGAGCACCTGTCGGACCCCCCGTCATCGGCACGAACCGGACTTGCATCAGCGACCTGCGCTCCAGCGCCCCCTCGGCCGACTTGCGCCAGAGTTGCAGCTCCTGGTGGTCCGGGTCGCGCCCCACCGGAATGACCAACCGACCGCCCGGAGCCAGTTGATCGAGGAGCGCCGGCGGCATGGCCGTTGGGGCGGCCGCGACGAGAATGGCGTCGAACGGCGCCGCCTCCGGCCAGCCCAACGCGCCGTCGCCGATGCGAAACTCGACATTCTCGTAGCCCAGCTCGGTGAGGATCTTCTGCGCGCGCCAGGAGAGCTCCGGCACGATCTCGATGGTGCGGACGGTGCTGCCGAGCGGAAGCAGCTCGCAGAGGACCGCCGTCTGGTAGCCGCTGCCGGTGCCCACTTCCAGCACGCGCTCTTTCCCCTCGAGCTGCAGCGCCTCGGTCATGGCGGCGACGATGAACGGCTGCGAGATGGTCTGGCCGTGCCCGATGTCGAGCGGACGGTCCGCCTCTGAATCGCCTTGCGCCTGCTCGGGCACGAAGAACCGCCGCGGCACGCGCACGAACGCCGCCAGCACCCGCGGGTCGCGAATGCCCTGCTCGATGAGCCGGCGGACGAGCTGGCCCTCGTTTCCATCGCCCGTGCGGGCTTGCTCCATCGTGCGAACCTACGCCTCGTGCGGATAGTGGGAAAGACCGATGCGGTTCCCTTCTGGATCGCGGAGGTAGAGCGTCCAGCGCGTGCGGTGCACGATCTCGACGCCCAGCTCCTCGAGGCGCCGCTCCCAGGCGTGGCGTTCGCCGGGCTGGATGCGCAGCGCGAGCAAGTGCAACCCGCCGTGCGGATCGCGGAACGGCGTGGGCGGCCGCTCCGCTTCGCACGCCTCGAGCGCGATGAACTCGTCGCCGAGCGGGGAGCCGACCGACAGCCACACCGAGCGCTCGCCGGGCACTCCGTCCTCGCGCAACCAACGACGGGCGACGCGCAGCCCCAGCACGTCGACATAGAAGCGCTCGGCCCGCTTGAGGTCCTTCACCTGGATGGCCAAGTGGTGATAGCCGTACACCTCGGGCATTGTTTAAATCCCCTGAATCGGATAGAAGCCTCGCCCCTTTTGACCCTGTTTGACAAGGCCGTTCATGCTTCCCCGCGAACAGATCCGCAACATCGCCATCGTCGCCCACGTCGACCACGGAAAGACCACGCTGGTGGATTTCCTCTTCCGCCAGACCGGGACGTTCCGCGCCAACGAGCAGGTGCAGGAGCGGGCGATGGACACCAACGATCTGGAGCGCGAGAAGGGCATCACCATCCTCGCCAAGAACACCGCGGTCAACTATCGCGGCGTGAAGATCAACATCGTCGACACGCCGGGGCACGCCGACTTCGGGGGAGAGGTGGAGCGCGGGCTGCGGCTCGTCGACGGCGTGCTGCTGCTGGTCGACGCGGCGGAAGGGCCGCTGCCGCAGACGCGCTTCGTGCTGGGAAAAGCGCTCGGCTTGGGGCTGCCGGCGGTGGTGGTGATCAACAAGGTCGATCGGCAGGACGCGCGGGCGCCCGAGGTGCTCGACGCGATCTACTCGTTGTTCATCGATCTGGGAGCGAACGAGCACCAGATCGAATTTCCCGTCATCTATGCGGTGGCCCGCGCCGGACGAGCGTCGCTGCGGCTCTCCGACTTCGACGACCTTCCCTCCGGGCGCGCTGCCGCTCCGGGGGCGGCGCCTCACCCGGGCGAGGAGCCGGGCGCGCGGTCGCGCACGCTCGAGCCGCTGCTCGACGCCATCCTCGAGACGATTCCTCCCCCGAAGAAGGCCGAGACCACGCACGACAAGCTGCAGATGCTGGTGGCCAACCTCGACTACGACGACTACGTGGGCCGGCTCGCCATCGGCCGCCTGAGCAGCGGCTCCCTCGAGGTGGGCCAGACCGTGGCGATCTGCCGCGCCGACGGGAGCACGCCGCGCGGCAAGGTGACCAAGATCTACGTCTTCGAAGGCTTGAAGCGGACCGAGATCCAGGAGGCGGGCCCCGGCGAGATCATCTGCCTCGCGGGGCTGGAGGAGATCTCCATCGGCGACACCATCGCCGACCCCGAGCATCCCATCCCGCTCGAGCGCATCCACGTCGACGAGCCGACCATGTCGATGATCTTCAAGGTCAACGACGGGCCCTTCGCGGGGCGCGAGGGCAAGTACGTCACCTCTCGCAATTTGCGCGAGCGCCTGCAGCGCGAGGCTTTTCGAAACGTCTCGATAAAGATTTTCGATACCGAATCGCCCGACGCGTTCAAGGTGCTGGGCCGGGGCGAGCTGCAGCTCGCCGTCATCGTCGAAACGATCCGGCGCGAGGGATACGAGCTGACCGTTTCGAATCCCGAGCCCATCACCAAGGAAGTGGATGGCGTAGTGCACGAGCCGATGGAGCTGATGGTCTGCGACGTCCCGACGGCGGCCGTCGGCGTGGTCACCGAGCGACTGGGCCCGCGCAAGGGCCGCATGGTGGAGATGCAGCACATCGGCTCGGACCGCGTGCGCCTCACCTTCCGCGTGCCGGCGCGCGGGCTGGTCGGGTTCCGCAACGAATTCCTCACCATCACGCGCGGCGAGGGCATCATGTCCTCGCAGTTCGACGGGTACGAGCCGTGGCAGGGCAAGGTGCCCAAGCGCTCGAACGGCGCCATCGTCAGCGACCGCGAAGGCGAGACGGTGGCGTACTCGCTCTTCGACATCCAGGAGCGGGGCGAGTTGTTCTACGGTCCGGGCGTGCCGGTCTACGAGGGGATGATCTGCGGCGAGCACTCGCACCCCACCGACCTGGACGTCAACGTCACGCGCGGCCGCAAGCTGACCAACATCCGCGCGGCGGGCCGCGACGAGAACATCATCTTGAGTCCCCCGCGCGAGATGTCGCTGGAGAAGGCGCTCGAGTGGATCAACGAGGACGAGCTGGTCGAGGTCACTCCCAAGAACGTCCGCCTGCGCAAGAAGGTCCTGCCCGCCGGCGATCGCTACCGCCTCGAACGCGAGCGCAAGCGTGCGGACGGACTCGTTTGATCAGGCCTGTGACTGCGACGGCCGCTCCGTCTCGAGCGTCGTCCGCGCGTTGATGGGCAGCGCGACCCGGAAGAGCGCCCCGCCCCAGCTCCCCTTGTGCACGCTGAACGACCCGCCGTGCACGCGCACGATCTCCGACGAGATCCACAGCCCCAGCCCGTTCCCCAGATCGCCCTTGGTGCTGAAAAACGGCTGGAAGATCTTCTCCCGCAGTTCGTCGGGCACCCCCGGACCGTTGTCCTCCACCTCGATGACCGCCAGCGCCCCCTCGCGCCGGACGCGCAGGGCGATGCGCGGGTTCGGGCGCGCCGCGACCGCGTCGGCGGCGTTGGCGAGCAGGTTCACCAGCACCTGCCCGAGCAGCGTCGGCTGGCAATACACCGGCGCCACCTCGGCGTACGCCCGCACCAGCGCGGCCTTGTTGCGCAGCTTGGCCTCGATGAGCGTGAACGCCAGGTCCGCCTCGCGGGCCAGGTCGACGGGCCGCCTTTCGCCGCCCGAGAGCCTCGCGCCGTTGCGCATCGCCTCGAGGATGCTGCGCATGCGATCGAGGTTGGCGCGCAGCTTCTCCATGCGCTTGCCGGCGCTGTTGGGGTCCTTCGACAACATCTCGACTTGCAAGAAGAGCGTGTTCAAAGGATTCGATAATTCGTGCGCCAGCCCTCCCGCCAGCGTGCCCAGGTTGAGCAGGCCGAAATGCCGCGCGAACTCTGCCCGCGCCTGGTGCTCGCGCCGCCGCAACCGGTCCTGCATGGCCGCGCCGGCCACGCTCACCACCGCCATGGTGGCGAGATAAGTAGCGGCGAGGGCCAGCGTCGCGCGATGCGCCGGCGGGAGCGGCCGCAGCGCGAGCGGCGCCAGCGCGAAGGCCAGCGACTCGAGGTTGAGCGCCAGCGCCTGCCTCGTGCGCAGCGGCACCAGGATGGTGACGCCGGCCTGCACGATCATCACCGAGTACAGGTAGGGGCTGGCGGCGCCTCCCGTGCCGTTGATGGCGGCGGCCAACGCTCCCATGATGAGTGCGACCGCCGCGCCCGCCAGCGGCAGGGGCGGCGCCTGGCGCTCCGCCGCGCGCGCGCAGAAGAGGAGCAACGCCGCGGCCACCAGGCGCACCACCAGAAGTCGCACCCAGGCGCCGGGCGCGAGCACGTGGTCGAGCAGGGAGAACCCGATCAGCAGCGGCGCGGAGAGCAGGCAAGCCGCGCGGATGGCCGCGAGCTGCGAAGCGACCATCTCCTCCCCATACGTGGGAAGCGGCGAGCCGAACGTGTCCCTGTCCGGGTCCACCGCCAGACGGTAACAACTGGCCGCGCGCCTTGCCTTACCCCGTTTGCCTTTGCGTTTGCGTTTGCGACATTGTGCGCATCCTTCCCACCGCGGAGGTCGTCGTGTTTCAGGCCGGCTTGCTGAAAGATCGCATCATTGTCGTGACCGGAGGCGGCACCGGCCTGGGCGCGGAGATGGCCCGCCGCTTTGCCGAGCTGGGCGCGCACTCCGTCGTGCTGGGGCGGAGGCAAGACAAGCTCAACGGGACGCTTGCGCTCATCTCCGCCGCGGGCGGCAAGGCCAGCGCCTGGTCATGCGACGTGCGCGACCCCGCCGCCGTGGCAGCCGTGGCGGAGAAGGTCGGCCCGGTCGACGCGCTGGTGAACAACGCCGCGGGGAACTTCCTCGCCGCCAGCGAAGATTTGAGCCCCAACGGTTTTCGCACCGTGGTCGACATCGTGCTCAACGGCACGTTCAACTGCACCTCGGCTTTCGGCAAGCGCATGATCGCGTCGGGCAAGGGCGGCGCCATCGTCAACATCGTCACCAGCTATGCCTGGACCGGGTCGGCGTTCGTGCTGCCCTCGGCCTGCGCCAAGGCCGGCGTGCTGGCCATGACGCGCTCGCTGGCCGTCGAGTGGGCGGTGTACAAGATTCGCGTCAACGCCATCGCGCCGGGGCCGGTCCCGACCGAAGGCGCCTTCTCGCGGCTCTTGCCCGACCCGTCACTCGAGGAGATGGCGCGCAACCGGGTGCCCATGAAGCGCTTCGGGACGCCGCGCGAGATCGCCGACGCGGCCGTGTTCCTGCTCTCGGACGGCGCGGGCTACATCACGGGCGACTGCCTCACCGTCGACGGCGGCGAGTGGCTCAAGAACGGCGGCGAGTTCAGCTGGGCCACCGACTTCGACCGCGACAACTTGAAGCAGATGCTCAAGACGATGCGCGGCAAGGAGAAATGACCGCGAGAACCTTGTTCACGCCATGGCTCCTCTGTTTTGCCTTCGGCTTGCCGCCGGGGGCCGGGGCGGAGGCAGAAACCAGGCTCGATCCCGCGCTGCTCGCGCTCTGCGGCAGCAACGACCCCGGGGCGCGCCGGTACTGCCTCGAGGCGATCGCCCGCAATGGCGATGCGGCCGGAGACGCCCGGCAGATTCTCGCCGGCATGGCGGCCAGCGACCCGCTCGTGCACGAGGAAGCGGCGCGCCTTTACCAGCAGCTCTACGGGGCAAAGCCGCCCGGTCCGGCTCCGGTCACGGCTGCCCGCGGACCCGACGCAGCGAGGAGCGCCGGCGATCCGATGCGCGTCGTCTACGCGCCGACCGCATTCACCCGGCCCGAGGGCACCACCTCGTTCAACGCTTTCGAACTCGGCGCACTGACCTTCGATCACGGCATGACCCGGAACGTGGCAATGGGAATCCAGACCTCCATCCCCGTCGGCGCGCTCGTCATCGGTCCGACGCTCCGGGTCGGCTTTCCCTTCGAAGGCGGCGCCTTCGGCTTCCAGCTGGGCGGGATCCTCGTCGCCCCCTACGTGGGGAATTCGAATGCGTTCTTCGTCGGCGGCGGCGGACCAATGCTCACGCTCGGGAATTACGACCGCTACTTCAACGTCGGGGCACTGGCATACTTCGTCTCTAACGTCAGCCCGGGCGTTGTCGTCCCGCACGTTGGGTTCTCGTCCGCTCCAGCGAGCATGTGCGCCTCGGCGCCGAGTTCTACCTTCCCACCCTGACGAGCGGCCGGGACGCCGGATTGGGCCGGATCGGCGCCTTGCTCTGGGGCGTGCGGCTCTTCGGCGATACGGTCTGGGGGGACATCGCATTCGCCGACCTGTTCTGCGACGGTTGCTACTACCTCTATAAGGTGCTTCCGTTGGGAATTCCCTTCCTCAACTTCGGCCTGGGCTGGTGACGAGATCCGGGGACACCATACGCAACTCGTGCCAATCCGAAGTTGGCATGCCGAGTTGCGTATGGTGTCCCCGGATCTCCCCACGACACGAGCGCTCGGCTACTCGTGTCGCGTCCTGCTCGCATTGCGGCCCGCCGGCAGGCGCCCCAATTTCGATTGTGGGGGGACGCCATGCTGCCTGTGGGCTGGGCGGGGATTGTCGGCCGCGATGCGGCGGCGGAAGTTCAGGTCAGCCGAAGAGCGACCGCTTCCGCCATCGTCTTCGTGCTGTTCATGGGGGTGAGCTTCTTCGCCGACAGGGTTCGCGTCCGCCTCGAAACGAAGGACCCCAGCTCCCTGCCACCCGTCGCCACCGGAGTCCCGCGCTCGAGCCAGCGGGTGGTGCTCGTGATCCTGGATTCCGTGCCGCTGCGGGTGGGGACCGATCCGGACATCATGCCCAACCTGGTCGCCCTGGCCAGGCGCGGCGCATCCGGCGTGCTCATCGCGCCTCCCGACACCACCACGACGGCCGGCGTGCGCGCCATGAGCGTCGGAACCAAACCGAGCTTCCACGACACGCTGGAGATGTTCTCGCACAATCCCTTTGCCGAATGGACCATCCTCGATGAGCTGGTGGCCCGCGGCGAGTCGGTCGCCTTCCATGGCGATCACGCCTGGGCCGATCTGCTGGGCGATCGCACCAAGGGCCAGCACGCGATCGCGACGTCGGAGAACCTGTTCGCGAACGACGAGGCCTCGCTTGCCGCCGCCAGGGAAAGGTTGCGCTCGGGCGACCGCCCCGCCTTCGCCGTCCTTCACATCGGGCGCACCGATTTCATCGCCCACCAGTTCGGCACCGAGCGGCCGGAATATCGCGAGAGGCTCCGCGAGGTCGACGGCGACCTCGAGCGCTTCTTCACCGACGTTTTCGACGAGGGCACCACCTTCATCGTGACCGCCGATCATGGCTGCGACCACTACGGCAACCACGGCGGCGGCGGGGAAATCTATCGCCGCGTTCCGGTGGTTTTGGTCGGGTCCGGGATTCTCCCCGTCCATGGTTTCGAGATGGAGAGTCGGCAGATGCCCTTGGTCCTGGCCGTTCTGCTGGGGACGCGTCTCCCGGCCGGCATCCTCGAGACCGTCCCGACGGCCTTTCTCGCCTTGGGAGACGCGGAGCGGGCCCGGATTGCGCTCGCCAATCTTGGCCGCGTGCAGGCCCTGGCTGCGTTCCACCACATCGATGCGGGCGCTACCGGGAAGAATGCCGATGACGCGGCCGGCGCGCTCCTCGCCGCCATCAACGTCAGCTCGAGGCCCGAACCAGGCACGGTCCTCTGGATGCTCGTCATCTTCCTCGGCATGGCGCTCGTCTACCTCATGACCATCACGGCCATTCCCGGCCTGGGGCCCGCCCTTGCCGTGGCTTGCGGCCTGCTCGGCCTGCTGGGCGCGACCTCGAGTCTCCGGCTGCCGGCACTGATCCTTCTCGCGGCGCTGGAGGTCGGGCTGGTCGCGGCGGCGGTCGGGAAAATGAGCGGAGCGAGGCCGCGCGTCGGGGCGGGCATCGCCTTGCTCGGCGCGATCGGTATCGCGGTCGTGTCGGGGCTCCGGTTCGCCAATGGCGGAGCTTTCCTCATGGGCCTGGCCAAACCCTTTGCCGCCGTCGCCGCGATCCCGATCGCCGGGGCGCTCCTCATCTTCAGGCGGCGGCTGCGCGGCTCTGCCGGGCTTCTTGCCGGAGCGGAGCTCTGTGCGATCCCGCTGGTCCTTTTCGCCTTGGGCGTGCTCAAGCCAATCGATCTCGTGCCGGTGCTCATGTGCGGCTTGATGGTCATGGGGCTGCGCGCGAACAAGGTCCGGTGGTTGCACATCGCCTGCGCCGCAGCCGGACTGTTCCTCTTCTTCCTCGTCTCGCAGCGCGTCGTGTTCGGATTGACGGGAGAGCGCCCCTCGCCCCGCTATCTCTACGCTGGGCTGGCGGGCACGGTGCTGGCGGGGCTGCTGACCCTCAAGTTCCGGCATGCGCGCCGCTGGTTGGTTCCGGCCACGATGTGCCTGTTCGCGCTCTGGCCTTTCGGATTCATCACTTTCGGCCACGCCCCGATCTCCGGCGCGACGCAGACCTCCTTGCTCGCGCTGACCTGGATCGCGACTGTCGCGTTCGCCTGGCGGACGGGGATTCTGCGCATCTGCGCGCTTCCCCTGCTCACCGCGCTGGTCTATCACCTGTTCCCTGGGGAGACGTCGTTCCTGGTGGCCTTGGCGGTGCATCTCGCGACTCTTCCCATCATCTCGGCCCGCACGTCCGAGGCCCGCGTCAAGCACCTCTCCATCGCCGGGATCATGTTTTCGCTGCTCTTCGTGATGAGCCCGGAGCTGGACATCCTCTCCGTCATCCTCTTCAGCTCGGTCCTGTTCTTCGCCACCAGGGTGCGGAACGGCGACCTCGACGACTCATCGCTGGTGTTGCTGGGAGCCTTTTTGCTGACCTATGTCCGATACGGCATCCTCAACAGCTTCGGCCACACCGGCGAGGGGATTTACACGCTGAGCAACGTGGACACGCACAGCGGCTTCGCGGCCATGTCGAAGGACGTCATGCTGTGGATCCCCACCGCGCTGATCGTCCTGAAGATGGTGTGCGCGTCAACGCTGGTTTTCGTGCTCATCCTCACGAACGAGCGGTTCAGGCGGCTCCAAAGCCGCCTGGTCCTGGTGGGCCTGGCGATCGTGATGGGATTCCTGGTCGAGTCCTCGATCCAGCTGGCTCTTTCCTATGGGCCGAACGAAGGAAGGCTTTCGTCGAGCATGGTGCAGGTGACGTTCCATGTCTCGATCATCCTGGTCCTCTCCTTCGGCTACGCGGCTTACAACCGGCTCCTGCTCGGGCCGACCGTGGACGAGCGTGCGGCGGCGGGGGCTGGCGATCGACGCGAGAGCGGAGCGGCGGGGGTCATTGCCCGGGCGGCTTGAACGACGCGCTCTCCAGCAGCTCGCGGACCGCCTTGAAGCGGTCGTTGGGGACGGTGATCGAAAGCACGTACTGCGCGATCCGCCACCCCTCCGGGCCGCGCACCAGCACGCCGCTGCCGCGCGCCGGACCGAGGTTCTGCGTTTCCAGGTCCTCCTCGAACCAGGCGATGTCGCCGCGGACGGCGATGCGGCGGCGCACCCCGCGAAACGTCCAGGCCTTGCCCTTGGCGAAGTGCGGGTGCGCGTAGTCGCGAAAGGCTTTCACGTCCCAGCGCTCGGTCGCGTCGGTGCCGAGGAAGATCCCGTCGGGAGCGAAATGGGCGAAGTAGCGCTCCTCGTCGGCGCTCGCCGCCGCCTCGTGAAAGTCGTCAAGGACGCGCGCGATCTCTTCTCGCTCATGTCCCGCCGGAGCATGAGCGCACGCGGCAAACGAGATGAGCAGCGCCGTCACGCGAGCTGATCCACCACCTGCTCGTCGAACTCCTTGGGCAATTGGCACTTCACTTTCCCTTCCTCGCGCACGACGTGCAACGCGACGAACCGATCGCCCCTCTTCCAGAACAAGTCCGGCGAAAGCGGCGACGGCCCGGTCTCGTACGCCTGCAACGCGCCGGCCGCCATGGCTTCCAGCGCCTGCAGGCTGCGTTTGTCGGCGAGAGCGTGGCAGAGCAAGATGTGCGCGCTCGGCACCGCTACCAGCGCGCCGAACGGCGTGGGCGCCCCGAGCAGCTCGTCGACCGCCAGCGCCAGCGAGGCCACGAACGCGCTCTGCCCGGAGACGGCGAAGACGCGCGCGCCCGCGATCTCCGTCGGCTTGAGCTCGACGTGTTCCTGGGCCTTGACGTTCTCCAGGGCCAGCGACACCAGCTGTTCGGCCGGCCGCTCCCACGCCGCCAGGTCGGCCGGGCGCACCGGCGTGATGAAGCTGGGCAGGTCGAGCACCAGCACGGCGTGCAACCCGCCCGCGAGGTGGGCCGAGATGGCGTTGGGTCCCAGCGTCTCGGCGCGCTGCATGCGCAGCTTGAGGCGCGGGTGGGCCTTGGCGAAGTCGCCGCGGAGCGCGTCCAGCTCGCGGCCGAGCTTCTCGATGGCGAGCCGCTCCTCCAGCTCCTGGCGCACCGTCTCGCGCCAGGCTTCGCGCGGCACGCCGGCACAGCGCTGCGCCACGGGCAGGAGCGGCACGTCGGCATCCTGCACGCGCGCATACGCATCGTGCAGCTCGAACGGCTCGACGCGAGCCTCCAGCTCGGCGCGCACCGCCTCGATGAACGCAGCGTATGCCTCGGCGTCGAACAGGCGGCCCCATTCAGGGAAGCGTGATGCAAGGGCCGTGAAATCCATCAGACACCTGATCTTCGGGCGCGGGACCGGGTTCGTGTACGTTGACGGGTACGGATGCGGGTACGGTTCACGTACCACGGTCCGTGGGACGTTCCCGTCCCCATCCCCGTCCCCGTGAACGTACACGCACCCGGTCCCGAGCCCGGCTTCTAGATTTTAAAATACGTATCTGATGCGGGGCATGACCGCCAGCGATGGAATACCCAGCGTCTGCCTCTCGCCGGAAGCCGGCGTGTAACGCGCCAGCGTGTAGCGGATGAGAGCGTCGAGGCCGACGGCGAAATGATCGAGGTGCGTGTCGTAGTCGAGCGCCAGCCCCGCCCCGAAGTGGAACCCGACCAGGTGGTCGGCCAGCGCGGCGGAGAGGATTTCAGGCAGGAAAAGGCTAGCGCACATCGATATCGGACGCGTCACGGGCGGGAGAAACTGGGGCCGATGAGCCCTTTGAGCAAGGCCAGGGGCACGTCCCCAGGCCGCGCAAGTTCACGTGGCAACTCACCGGGATCTCCCGTCGATGCCGACGGACGTGCTATTCGATAGGAAAGATGGGGAGGGAAGATGGCTCCTCCGGAAAGTCCGCCTCCGTCGGGCCCGCCGCCACCGCTGGCGGCGCTGCCGGGGGTCGAAACGGCGGCGAGGCTACCCGACGCGTCGGGCGCGCCCCCGCCGCTTCTGGACGGCATCGTCCGGGTCAAGGTGCCAGCCGACAAGATCCAGCCTTTCCTCGCCAAGACGGCGCTCTTCAGGAACTGCGACAAGTCGGTCATCGCCAAGATCGCGCCGCTCTTGCAGGGCCTCGAGTGCGCCGAGGGCAGCGAGCTGGTCACCGCCGGCAAGGCCAACGACGGCATCGGCATCCTCTTCTCGGGAAAGGCGCAGGTGCTCTTGCCCTCGTCGGGGGGCGAGCTGCTCACCGTCGAGGAGGTCGTGGTGGGCGACCACTTCGGCGAGGTAGGCGCGCTGCTCGGCCAGCCCAGCCCGTACTTCGTCATCTCCACCGATTCCTCGCGGGTGCTGTGGCTGCCGGCGGCGCAGGCGCAGAGCCTCATCGCTTCGGTGCCGCAGGTGGGCGAGGCCGTCGGCAAGCGGCTCGCGCAACGGCTCGCCATCTTCGCGAGCGTCGAGAAGCATAGCGGGCCCGAGGTGGTGACCGAGCTCGAGGCGCAGCTGCTCGAGACGGTCGACCCCGGCATCTCGGTCATCCCGGTGCAGACGCTGGGCCCCGAGCCGGAAGACCCCGGCGTGGTGCGATTCGCCGAGCTGCGCGACTTCGATCTGCAGCCCTCGGTGCTGGCGATGGTGCCCACCAAGCTGGTGCGCAGCTTCCGCCTCCTGCCGGTCAAGCTGACGGGCAACGTGCTCACCGTGGCCATGGTCAACCCGCGCGACGGCGCGGCGCTGGCCGAGTTGAAGCGCACGCTGCAGGCGGTGGAGATCAAGCCGGTGGCCATCGGCCTGGAGGACTTCACCAGCGCGCTGATGCGCCTCAAGCTGGACGAGGGCCGCACCGCGCGCACCAGCACCGGGCCGCGCATCAACCCCGACTCGTTCCAGTTCGAGACCATCGCCGAGCAGGAGCGAGATACGGCCCGCGACGCGCGCGCCTTGGGCGACGACGTCATCCGGCTCGTCAACCGCATGATCGCGACGGGGCTGGAGCGCGAGGCGTCGGACATCCACATCGAGCCGGGCCCGACCAACTTCCGCGTGCGCTTCCGCACCAACGGTCTCTTGCAGGAGTGGAACGAGCCCATCCCGCAGAGCGTGTCGCTCAAAGGGGTCACCGCGCGCATCAAGGTGCTGGCAGGCCTCGACATCACCGAGCGGCGCCTGCCGCAGGACGGGCGCATCGGCCTTTCTTTCGGGAAGCGCGACGTCGACCTGCGCGTCTCCACGCTGCCGGCCAACCGCGGCGAGAAGATCGCGCTGCGCATCCTCGAGGCGGCGGGCAGCACCAAGCAACTGGAGCAAATCTTCTTCGAGCCGCAGACGCTCGCCGCCACGCGGCGGGCGCTCAACCGGCCCTACGGCGCCATCGTCATCGCGGGGCCAACGGGCTCGGGAAAGACGTCGTCGCTCTACTCGATCTTGAATGAGCGCAAGACGACCCGGCCCGACAACAACATCATCATGGTCGAGGATCCCATCGAGTACCGGCTTCCCGGCGTGACGCAGGTGCAGGTCAATGCCGCCGTCGGGCTGGGGTTCGCGCAGGTCCTGCGCTCGATGCTGCGGCAGGATCCCGACGTGGTGGTGGTGGGCGAGATGCGCGACGAAGACACGGCGCAGCTCGCGCTCGAGGCGGCCATGACCGGCCACATGCTGCTCACCTCGCTGCACGCCAACAACGCGCTCGCGGCCCTGCACCGTCTCGAGAACCTCGGCTGCACGCGGCCGCTCATCGCCCAGTCGATCCAGCTGGTGCTGGTGCAGCGGCTGGTGCGCAAGCTGTGCTCGGCGTGCCGCAAGCTCGACCCGCCCACGCCGGCGCTGCTGGAATCGCTCGTCTTGCGGAAGATCGTCGACAAGTCGGAGAAGATGCTGCCGCGCGCCGTAGGGTGCGACGCGTGCAACGGCACCGGCTACGTGGGCCGCGCCGCGGTGGTCGAGTCGCTGCAGATCAACGACGCGCTGCGCGAGGCCATCTCGTCCGGCAAGTCGCTCGGCGAAGTGATGCAGCTCGCGGTCGGGTCGCGCGCGCTGGTGCCATTTGTCGACTACGCAAGGCACCTGTTGCAGAAGCAGGTGATCAGCGCCAGCGAGGTGTTGCTTTCGGTGGCCGAATAGCGGGTTCTGGTTCTGGTTCTGGTTCTGGTTCCGGTTATGGTTCTGGTTTCGTAAACTACTTTACTGCCGGGCGCACTAGCACCAGCGACTTGTCGTGGCCAGGGATGCTGCCGCTGATGAGCAAGAGGTGGCTCTCGGGGATGACGTCGACGACGCTCAGGTTCTGCACCGTGCGCCTGTCCACGCCCATGTGGCCCGGCATGCGCTTGCCCTTGAACACCCGGCCCGGCGTCTTGCGCTGTCCCACCGCGCCCATGTGGCGGTGGTGCTCGTGGGAAGAAGCGCTGTCTCGCGCCGCGCCTTTCATGTGATGGCGCTTGATGACGCCGGCGAAGCCGAAGCCGCGCGAGGTGCCGGTCACGTCGACGCGATCGCCCTTCTTGAAGAGCTCCACCGTGACCTGCTTGCCGATCTCGAATTGCGCCAGTTCGCCTGCCTCGACACGGAATTCGCGGATGAGCTTGTGCGGCTTCTGGCCGCGCTTCTTGAACTGGCCGAGGTGCGGCTTGGTCTCGCGCCGCTCGGCTTTCTTCTCGTCGAGCTCGCCGTGGGCGAGTTGCACCGCGGTGTAGCCGTCGCGCTCCTGCGTGCGGTGGCCGAAGACCAGGTTGGGCGTCGCTTCCACCACCGTGACGGGAACGGCGGCGCCGTCCTCCGCGAACACCGTGGTCATGCCGACTTTCTTGCCGATGAGGCCCTTCATCGCCGACTCCTTCGCTCTTCCTCCCGCACCATCGCGCGCACCATGCCGGGGCAGAGGGTGCCGGCGGCCGACCCGGCCGCTCGGAGGAGTTGCGTTTGTCCCCTTTGGGGGTCGCGGTCTCTAACACGCGGCTGCGGAAGAGATCAACTCAAACTACCGGGCTCGGGACCGGGTTCGTGTACGTTCACGGGGAGGGGGACGGAGACGGGGACGTGGCACGGGGGCGCCGTACCCGTACGCGTCCCCGTACACGAACCCGGTTCCGCGCCCGTGAACGTGAACGGCCCGACGACGAACAAGCGCATCTGTCGTCTGCATCACACGTTGGTGCTGGAAAAATGATGGGATGATCCTGGGGTTGCGCGCGGCTCGGATGGGAACCCCGCTTCCTCTTCGTCGCGCCCTTCAAGGTGGAGCGGCCGCTGGCACGCCGGCTGCTCAGTGCCGAGCGCAATGGGACATGCAGTGGGGGCTGGTCGGGGGGCGGGGGCGGAAGGCGTCCCGGGCCCTCTGGGGGACAGGATGACGGGGTCGGTGGGGGTGGCGGGTGACGTCCTGGCTCTGGCAATCCGGGGGGAGGAGCCGGCTGGCCGTCGCAAGGCGGCTAGCCGGCGCCGTTCGCTGGCGCTCGCGCTGGGGTTCGCTGTCTGCGCCGCGGGCGGGGGCGCCGCGCTGGGACTGCTCGCGCAGCCCGGCCCCGAGAAGGATCAGTTCGAGAACCTCGCCTTCACCACGGCCGCCGCCGTCAACGTCGCCCGCCGTTCGGAAACGCGCGTCAAGGTGACGGAGAAGGCGCTCGCCGAAGCCAAGGCGCGCATCGATGCGCTCACCGCCGCCGGCGCGGCACAGGAGCTGGCCGACTACCAGGAGGCCGACCACCTCGGCGTCTCGCGTTTCATGAAGGACTCGCCGGCGTTATCGGGCGACGAGCGGCGCCACGTCATGGCCGCCATCGTGCGCGAGTCGCGCCGCAACGGGCTCGATCCGGTGTTGGTGGCGGCGGTGATCCAGGTCGAGTCGCACTTCGATCCCTTCGCCGTCTCGGGCGTCGGCGCGTATGGCCTCATGCAGCTCATGCCGCCCACCGCCCAGTGGCTGATGGAGAAAGGGTCGGAAACGACGGCCCTGCGGCCGGCGCGCCTCTTCAATCCGATCCTGAACATCGAGCTGGGGACGATGTATCTGGCTCAGCTGATGGACCGCTTCGACGGCGACCTGACGCAGGCCCTCATCGGGTACAACGCGGGCCCCGGCGTGGCCAAATCGCTGCGCCGCGGGAGCAAGGCGTGGCACCGGCTCGTCCAGTATCCCAAGGCCGTGCTGACGGCCTATCGAACGCTGCTCACGCCTCCCCAGCAGCTGGCCGCCCGTTAGGCCGAGCCTTGGGTGCGTGTCGCGCCATGTCCAACCTTGGACACAAGGAGGCACCTATGGACAAGAAGAACCTGGAAGGCGGGTTGGACAACCTCAAGGGCCGCGTCAAGGAGACCGTGGGCGTGGCCACCGGCGATCGCGAGCTAGAGGCGGAAGGGAAGTTCGATCAGCTCAAGGGCAAGGTGAAGGACGCCGCCGGCAAGCTGCGCGAGAGCATCAAGGACAAACTCGACGAACTGGACAGCCCTAAGAAATCGGAAAGGTGACCAGCAGTCCGCCGTCGCGCTCTTCGATGCGCCCGCCGTGGGCCGCGAGGATGTGCTCGGCAAGCGCGTACCCGAGGACGCCGCCGGTAGGATCTCCCGCCGGCCGCTCTTCGGGCACGGGCGGCACCAGCGGCGCTGCGGGCGCGCTGGGGCGGACGAAAAGGCCCGACTCGCGCCCCGTCAACGACAGCTTGGGCTCCGCGGCGCCGCGCGCGAGATGCTCGATGAGGGCGCGGACCGCGCGCTTGAGCATCTCGCCGTCGCCCGTCACCTCGCTGGCGTCGAAGTCGAGCGACCATCCCTCCACGTTCATGCCGTCCTTCTCCGCCAGCGTCTGCAGCGCGGCGTCGGCCAGCGCCCTGAGCGGCAGGCGATCGCGGCGCAGCTCGTAGCCGCGCTCGAGGAGCCGCTCGATAGTGAAGAAGTCGTCGATGAGCCGGCGCATGCGGCGCAGCGAGCGCAAGGAGACGTCGATCATCTTCTCTGCGCGCTCGCCCGCGCGGTCCGTCGTGTCCATCCGTTTGAGCAGGTCGCACGACCAGAGCGCGGTGGCGAGCGGGTTCTTGATCTCATGCGCGACGAAGCCGAGGTACTTGCCGCGGTTGCCGGGGAGCGCCATCGACCGCCCACGCTAAGCGGATGCGGCAGAGTGCGCAAGCGGACGCCAGCTCCGAAGTTACCGGCGGAACCGGCGAGCAGGCGTGAATTGTTTACCGATCCGGGGAACGTTCATTCCCTCCCCTTTTTGCAACCCCCCTCTGACGGCGGCCTGTTCCACCCTTTGCGCGCCATGGCATCGCGCTTGCTCCAAGCAAGGGGAATCAATCCCCGGAGGAAACGCATGCAGCCGTCCACCGTCCAGTCGAGCACCGGCTCGCTCGCCATGTACCTGGCGGAGATCAACAGGTACCCACTTCTGACCGTAGACGAGGAGCAGCGGCTGGCGCGTCGCTATGCGAAGAGCGGTGATCTCGACGCGGCGCACAAGCTCGTCACCTCCAACCTGCGCTTCGTCGTCAAGGTCGCGTACGAATATCGCAGCTACGGCATCAAGATGGCCGATCTCATCCAGGAGGGGAACATCGGCCTGATGAAGGCCGTGCAGAAGTTCGACGCCGACAAGGGCATCCGCCTCATCTCCTACGCGGTGTGGTGGATCCGCGCCTTCATCCAGAACTACATCCTCAAGAGCTGGAGCCTGGTGAAGCTCGGGACCACCCAGGCGCAGCGCAAGCTCTTCTTCTCGCTGGCGCGCACGCGGCGCGAGCTGGAGAAGTTCGACGGCGTCTCCGGCGACCGGCAGAAGGCCACCGAGGGCGCCATCGCCAAGAAGCTGCGCGTCAAGCCCGCCGAGGTGCTGGAGATGCAGCAGCGCATGGAAGGCCGCGATCTTTCGCTCGACGCGCCCATGGGCGACGACGGCGGCTCGACCCACGTCGACTTCGTGCAGGACGGCTCCGACCTGCCCGACGCGGAGATCGCCGACCAGGAGGAGCGCCACATCGTGCAGGAGCGCGTGCTCGAGGCGCTGGGCCGGCTCGACCCGCGCGAGCGCTACATCATCGAGCAGCGCATCATGAACGACAAGCCGCTGACTCTAAAAGAATTGGGCGAGCACTTCGGCTTCTCGCGCGAGCGCGCGCGGCAGCTGGAGATCCGCGCCAAGGCCAAGCTCGAGGTTGAGCTGGGCGAATTGATGGACGAGCTGTTCCCCGACGAGGATCGCGGTCGGGTGGCTGAGACCGCATGAGGAAGCCGGGCGCCTAACTCTTGCGCGCCCTGGGAAAGGCGGCCTTGCCGGCGTAGCGAGCGGCGAGGCCCAGCTCCTCCTCGATGCGCAGGAGCTGGTTGTACTTGGCCGTGCGGTCGCTGCGGCTGGCCGAGCCCGTCTTGATCATCCCGCAATCGCACGCGACGGCCAGGTCGGCGATGAACGCGTCCTCCGTCTCGCCCGAGCGGTGGCTCATGATCGTCCGGTAGGCGTTGAAGTGCGCCAGCCGCACGCAGTCCATCGTCTCGGTCAGTGTGCCGATCTGGTTGACCTTGATGAGCACCGCGTTGGCGATGCCCTGCGAGATGCCGCGCTGGAGCCGCTCGGTGCTGGTGACGAAGAGATCGTCGCCCACCAGCTGCACCGAGGCGCCCAGCTTGTCGGTGAGGAGCTTCCAGCCCTGCCAGTCGTCCTCGGCGTAGCCGTCCTCGATGGAAACGATGGGGAAGTCGCGGGTCCACTGCGCGTACAGCTCGGCGAGGCCGGCCGCCTCCAGCGTCTTTCCCTCGAGGGAGTACTTGCCGTTCTGGTAGAACTCGCTCGCCGCCGCGTCGAGCGCGAGCACCACGTCAGCGCCCAGCTTGTAGCCCGCCTTGCCGACGGCTTCGGCGATGAGCTCCAGCGCCTCGCGGTTCGACTTGAGGCTGGGAGCGAAGCCGCCCTCGTCGCCCACGCCGGTGAAGTAGTTGCGCGCCTTGAGCGCGCCCTTGAGCGCGTGGAAGATCTCCGCCCCGATGCGGAGCGCCTCGGCGAAGGTGGGCGCGCCCCACGGCACGACCATGAACTCCTGGATGTCGACGTTGGAATCGGCGTGCGCCCCCCCGTTGAGGATGTTCATCAGCGGCACGGGCAGCGTGCGCGCGTTGACTCCGCCGAGGTAGCGATAGAGCGGCAGGCCGTGGCTGAGTGCCGCCGCGCGCGAGGCCGCCAGCGACACGCCGAGGATGGCGTTGCCGCCGAGCGACTTCTTGTTGGGCGTGCCGTCCAGCTCGATCATCAGACGGTCGAGGGCCTCCTGATCGGCTGCGTCCATCCCGATGATGCGCGGCGCGATGCGGCTGCGGACGTTCTCGACGGCATTGCGCACCCCCTTGCCGCCGTACCGAGCCTTCAGTGCCTTCGCCTGCGGCTGCGGCCCGTCGCCGGCGGAGCCGGCTCCTCCGTCCTCATCGCGCAGCTCGTGCGCCTCGTGCTGGCCGGTCGACGCGCCCGATGGCACGGCCGCCCGCCCGACGCTGCCCGAGGCGACCGTGACCTCGCATTCCAGGGTCGGATTGCCGCGGCTGTCGAGGATTTCCCGGGCATGGACGTCGACGATTTCGCTCATGCGCGGCGGGTTAGCACGGTCGCGCTGGACGAGCAACGCCCATGCTGGGCCTGAGGCCTCAGACCTCAGACCTCAGACCTCAGGCATACAAGATCAGGAGGGTGGCTGGTGCAACCTGCGAGTTGTTTTTCAATGGCACCTAGATCGCCGAGCTCTGGTCCCAATATCCAAAGCGTCGTTCGGCTGCTCATTGACTGTGCCTTGCGGATTCTCTCTCTTTCGACAGGATCTGATTGCGCTAGCAACGAGCGGCCGAACGTGGGTTGGGGCAGAGATCGGAAGCTGCGTCCAGAGCAGCGCGAGTTCATCGCAGGCTGTAGCAGCGACGAATCCCGCCAATCCGGACGAGATCACCACATCGTTGTTGTCTCCCTTGATCTCCTCCATGAGTGCAGAAAGAACTCGACACCGGGAGACGCCTATCTTTTTGGCAACAAGTCCTAAACACTCCCCTTGCCCTTCATCGCCAAGCAGCGGCACCAGCTTGCAACACGATCCAGGTGCCATGATCAGCATCCCAACAAGCACGATCGGAATGGTCACGACGCCCAGAACATTTCTCCAACTCATCGACATTTCTTGTCCTTCTTACAGCTCGTAGCCTGAGGTCTGAGGCCTGAGGTCTGAGGCCTTCTTTGACTACTCATTGCACTGCTTGAGCCTTCCGTCGTTGCCGATGCAGGTGGGCCGGTCAGGGTCGCCCAGGCCGCGCTGCCCGGTCAGGACGCGCAGCCACTCCATGTACGTGAGACCATAGGGCGCCGGTCCCTTGGGTTCGCGCGCGCGCCGCACGGGCGCCGGCGGCCGCGCGCGCTCACCTCGACCGCGCTCTTTCGGTAGCGCGGGGGGATGTTCCCCGGTCCGTCGACGACATGCAGCGTTCCCTCGTCATCCAGGTAGAAGAGTTGCGGCGGCGACGGCGGCTTCGTCTCGACGGCTGCGGGCTTCGCCTCGGGCTGGACGAACTCGAACCGCGCCCACCCTCCGCCGCGCAGCGGGACCTCCAGCGCTCCGCTTCGCTCCAAGGGCGCGCCCTGGCCCAGCCACTCCAGCCGGTCGGAGACGATGTTCAGCGCCCCCGCCGGAAGCTCACCCGCCGTCACCACGCGCGACGGCGCGCCGCGGTGGAAGAAGGCGGCGATGGCGACGCGCGGAATGGGCCCGTCGATCTCCGGCTCGCGCCAGAGAGTCGCGCGCCATTGCCCATCGGCGGAGTTCCAGCGGACGTCGCCCGAGGCGTCCTCGGCCGGGGCCGGCGCGAGCGGCGGCAGGGGCGACGCGACCGGGGTCGGCTGCCGGCAAGCGCCGAGCGCGAGGAGCGCGAGCACAAATCGCCGCACGAAATCTCCTCAACCCCCCGTTCGGATCTACCATGTGGATCCGATGTCGCCAAACCACCGCCGGCACCCTCGCGTTCGCGCCCGCGGCCTGGCGGCGCACCTGCGCACCGAGCACGGCAGGGCGGCCGCCATGGTGGAGAACATCTCCCTGGGCGGACTCTTCGTCCGCACCGACAAGCTGCAGGAGGTCGGCACGGAGTTCTTCGTCGACGTCGTGTCGCCCGGCTGGAAGCGCGCGCTCACGCTGCAGGCGCGCATCACCAGCCGCGTCGATGCGCTCGACAGCCGCGTTTCCAAGCGGCCCCCGGGCATGGGGATCCAGTTCCTCCGCGTCGACGAAAAGCAGCGCGAGCGGCTGCGGAAGCTCCTCGCCGAGCTGGGCGCTCCGGAAGGAGAAGACGAGGTCACGCTCGAAGTGGAATCGGTGGAGCTGGGCCTCGATGCCCTGGAGCTGGGTGCCGACGAGGGGGCTGTCCCGCTCGAGGCGCAGCCGCAGCCGATCTGGCAGCAGGTGCAGATGGTCGAGGAGGCCATCGAGGGCTCCCTACGCGAAGCCGACCTGCCTCCGCCGGGCCCGGTCGTCCTCGACGACCCCCCTCCCGCGGAACTAAAGGAAATGGACTCCGCCCGCCTCATGGTCCAACTCCGCGGCCTCGTCGTCCAACTCGCCGACGTCCAGCAGCAGCTCATCGAGCGCGACGGCCAGATCCAGCGCCTGCGCGAAGAGCTGGAAGCGGCCCGCGCCGCCCTCGCCCGCGTGGTGCGCAAGGGCTGAGCTTGTGCTAGAAGCCCGCCTCCGCAAGGGGAGGCGCATCATGGGCATGCTCGAGGGAAAAGTCGCCATCATCACCGGATCGGGGGGCGGCATCGGCCGCGAGCACGCGCTGCTCTTCGCGCGCGAGGGCGCCAAGGTGGTGGTCAACGACCTGGGCAGCGACCGGCACGGCGGCGGCCGCGGCGGCGACATGGCCGACAAGGTGGTGGCGGAGATCAAGGCGGCCGGCGGCGACGCGGTGGCCAACTACGACAGCGTCGCCATGCGCGAGGGCGCGGACGGTCTGATGTGGAGCGCGCTCAACAAGTTCGGCAAGCTGGACATCGTCGTCAACAACGCCGGCATCCTGCGCGACAAGACCATCCTCAACATGAGCGAGCAGGACTTCGATCTGGTGATCGACGTGCACCTCAGGGGAACGTTCCTTGTCACGCAGGCCGCAGGGCGCGTCTTCAAGGTCCAAGGCAAGGGCGGCCGCATCATCAACACCACCTCGCTGTCCGGCCTGTTGGGGAACTTCGGCCAGGGGAACTACGCGGCGGCGAAGGGCGGCATCTACTCGCTCACCCGCACCGCCTCGATGGAGTTCCAGCGCATGGGCGTCACCGTAAACGCCCTTGCCCCCGTCGCGCTCACGCGCATGACCCAGGATCTGACCATGTTCAAAAACCTGACGCCCGAGCAGATCGGCCCGCAATACATCGCCCCGGTGGCCGTCTTCCTCGCCAGCGATCTGGCCGCCGACATCACCGGGACCATCGCGGGCGTGCAAGGCCCGAAGATCTTTTTGTACAAAATGATCGAATCCGGGGGCGCCACGCGCGAAGGCGGACCGTGGAGCCCCGCGGAGATCAAGGAGCGCTGGGCCGAGATCAGCAAATGAAACGGGGGCACGGCTGAGCGCCTGTGCCCCCGTCCGCCCGGCCGTTTGCGCCGGTCGGGTGCCCGCCTGTCTAGGCGGGGATGCTGTCCGCCGGAATCGAGTAGTCGATGATGATCACGCCGCGCTGCGGCGTCTCTTCCTCTTCACGGCGGTCGTTCTGGCGCTGGGGCGAACGCTCCGGCAACGGCAGGTCCACCCGGGGCCGATCCTGCTCCTGCTCACGCTCGCGGCGTTTGATCTCTTCGATGATGAACGCGTCGAGCATGGAGCACCTCCCAGGTCACTTCGCCTCAGCTACATGATGGATGCAAACCAGGCACCATCGTTTCGCCGCCCCCCCGCTCTTTCCGCTCCTGCAGCCCTTCCAGCCCTCCGAGGGACCGTTTGCCCTCTGTAGACTTGTAACAATGTCTGTACCCTCGGTCAACATACCAACGCGTCACCCACATCGCAGCCGAGGCGTCCGCGCCATGATTGTGCGTGGCGTCACGCAAGTTCTAGCGATCGGGGTGCAACTTCTCGGCACGTGCTTTGAAATTCGACAAGAGATTGGGAAGACCCCGGTCCGCCAGCGCCTTCTCGAACGCGCGCGGCACCCGCGGGCCGAAGTCGATCTCGATCGCGTACGTGGCCAGCGTTCCGCCTGACGGGGTGGGCTCCAGCGTCCACGCGCCCTCGTTGCGGCGCAGGAACTCGCCACCGCGCACCAGGCGCCAGTCGATGCGACCCGGCGCGTGCTCGACGTGGCGCAGCGTGTACTCGAACATCTTCAACTTCACGTCGAGCCAGTACGTCACTTCCACCGCGTCGGCGGCGCGCGGCCCCAGCCGGACGGCCTTCACCTCCGGCAGGAATTCAGGATAGCTCTCGTAATCCTGCAGGACGCGGAAGAACTCCTCCGGCGGGACGGCGATCTCGATCGATTTTCGCGCGGTGGCCATCCCACAAGCCTGCATCGCATGTGGCGGCATCGACGTCCAGCCTCGGCAAATGCCCGAGGCCTGGGGCCCGAGGTCTGGGGCCTAGTAGACCGGCTTGTGCTCGAAGTGGTGCCGCGACTGGATGTACCGGATCGTCCGGCTCTTCGAGCGCATCACCACCGAGTTCGTCTCGGCGCCCCCCTTGAAGAAGCGCACGCCGCGCAAGAAATCGCCGCTGGTCACGCCGCTGGCGGCGAAGACGACGTGCCCGCGCGCCATCTCCTCCACCCCGAAGACTTTGTTGACGTCGGCGATGCCCATCTTCTTCGCCCGCTCGATCTCCTTGTCGTTGCGCGGCTTGAGCCGGCCCTGCATGTCGCCGCCCATGCAGCGGATGGCCGCGGCGGCGATGACGCCCTCGGGCGCGCCGCCGATGCCCATGAGCACGTCGACGCCCGCCTCGGGAAAGCAGGTGGCGATGGCCGCCGAGACGTCGCCGTCGCCGATGAGCTTGATGCGCGCCCCGGTGGCGCGGACCTCCGCAATGAGCTTTTCGTGCCGCGGCCGGTTGAGGATGATGACCGTGAGATCGTCGACGTAGAGGCCCTTGCGGTCGGCGATGGCGCGCAGGTTCTGCGAAGGACTCTTCTCCAGATCGATGGCGCCCTTCGCCGAGGGGCCGACGGCGATCTTGTCCATGTACGTGTCGGGCGCGTTGAGCAGGTTGCCCTTGTCGGCCATGGCGATGACGCTGAGCGCGTTGGGGCCGCCGGTGGCGGTGAGGGTGGTGCCCTCGAGCGGGTCGAGGGCAATGTCCACCTCGGGATCCTCCGCCGCGCCGCGCCCGACCTTCTCGCCGATGTAGAGCATGGGCGCCTCGTCGCG
>WNFG01000266.1_pt1 | contig 46783 bp, 45 predicted proteins | sample 5400431 | NCBI WGS metagenome assembly WNFG01 (sample SAMN13153346, study PRJNA577476) | soil metagenome | isolation source: 120 cm saprolite under Douglas fir tree site 2 hole 3 replicate 2 | place: USA:California | collected 2015-04-18
GTGCAAAGAAGTAAGGAGTGAAGAAGTGACAACGACGATGTCCAAGTCGGAAGCAGGTCCTGAATTTGCCACCGCAAAGGAGAAGTGGTTGCACGCCTATCGGCAAATGGTCCGCATCCGCATGTTTGAGGAGCAGGTGAACGAGCTCTACACGCGCGCCTTGATGCCGGGCCTCGCGCATCTCTACAGCGGCGAGGAAGCGGTCGCAGTAGGCGTTTGCGAAGCGCTGCGCCGAGACGACTACATCACCAGCACGCATCGCGGACACGGCCATTGCCTGGCCAAGGGAGCCACTCCCGATCGCATGTTCGCAGAGTTGCTGGGTAAAGAAGCGGGCTACTGCCGGGGCAAAGGTGGATCGATGCACATCGCCGATCCAGCGACCGGCAACCTTGGGGCAAATGCCATCGTGGGTGGCAGTGTAGGAATCGCTACCGGTGCGGCCTTTACCGCAAAGCATTTGAAAACCGACCGGGTTGCAGTCTGCTTTTTCGGCGAAGGCGCATTGGGACAGGGATCGCTGTACGAGGTGATGAACCTGGCGCAGTTGTGGAAGCTGCCTGTGATCTACCTCTGCGAAAACAATATGTACAACGAGTACACGCACTTCACGGAAACGACGGCCGGAACAATTCTCGGACGCGCCACCGCATTCGGCCTGGAAGCGGCAAGCGTCGATGGGCAGGACGTGCGCGCCGTGAATGAAGTTGTATCGCGCCTGGTGAAGCGAGCGCGCTCTGGCGGAGGCCCCGCATTCCTGCAGTGCGACACCTATCGCTACAGCGGCCATCACGTGGGCGACATCAACCGGGAATACTACCGCTCGAAGCAGGAAGAGCAGGTTTGGAAGACGGATCGCGATCCCATCAAAGTGCTGTCGGACTGGTTGCTGGAACAGGGCTACGCCGACGCGCCGTCCCTCGAAAAGATTTCATCCGAGGCGCGAGCGGAGATGGAGGCAGCGGTGAAGTTTGCCATTGCATCTCCGTATCCCAGCGTCGACCAGGTGGAGCAGGACGTGTATGCCTGAACGTGAGTTGACATTTGCGCAGGCAGTAAGAGAGGCGCTGGCGGAAGAGATGCGCCGGGACTCGCGCGTGTGCATCTTCGGCGAGGACGTGGCCGAAGCAGGCACGCCGTTCAAAGTGCTTTCGGGATTAGTCGAGGAATTTGGCTCGGAGCGAGTGGTGGATACGCCCATCTCGGAAGCGGGCTTCACCGGAGTTGGCGTCGGCGCGGCCATGACAGGCTTGCGGCCCGTGGTTGACATTATGTTTGGTGACTTCATCACTCTGACTATGGACCAGATGGTCAACCAGGCCGCGAAAGCTCACTACATGTCGGGCGGACACTGGAAAGTTCCGATGGTGATGCGCACGACGCTGGGCGCGACCAGGCGGTCAGCAGCGCAACACTCGCAATCGCTGCACGCGTGGTTCAGCCACGTGCCCGGATTGAAAGTCGTGTTGCCCTCGACACCCTATGACGCAAAGAGTCTGTTGAAGACGGCGATTCGCGATGAGAACCCGGTGGTCTTTTTCGAAGACAAGATGATGTACAAACTGAAGGGCCCGGTTCCGGAGGACGATTACACAATTCCGCTGGGCGTCGCGGATGTGAAGCGTGCCGGCGACGACATCACGCTGGTCGCAACCAGCAGCATGGTGCAGATTGCGCTGGGCGCGGCGATCTTATTAGAGAAAGAAGGCATCAGCGCCGAAGTGGTCGATCCGCGAACCACGTGGCCGCTGGACGAGAAAACGCTGATCGACTCGGCGAAGAAAACCTCGCGTGTGATCGTCCTCGACGAAGGCTATGGCCGCTATGGCGTAACGGCGGAGCTTGCCGCCGTGATCGCCGAAGGCGCATTCTACGATCTGGACGCCCCGGTGAAGCGCATGGGCGCGATGCATGTTCCTATCCCGTTCTCTCCGCCACTGGAAGACGTAACCGTGCCAACCGAAGAGACGGTATTCGATGCAGCAAGGCAGTTGTGCGGGAAGGGTTGAAGAGAGTTGTAGAGACGTAGCTTGCTACGTCTTTGCCGGCAGCGTTCCGGAAGATGGCGAGAGAGACGTTGCAAGCAACGTCTCTACAGGAGGTCCGCTATGGCACTAAAAACTCACGGAACCATGGCCGTCGATTGGGAGAATCGAATCGATTTCGATCGCCTCCGTCGCGAGCGGCTGGCGAAAGCTAAGGCTCTGCTCGCCGAGTCCGAGATGGGCGCGCTGCTCTGCTTCGACATGAACAATGTGCGCTACCTCACCTCCACGCACATCGGCACCTGGGCGCAGGATAAAGCCAACCGCTTCACGCTGCTCCCGCAAAATGACGAGCCCATCCTCTGGGACTTTGGATCCGCCGCCAGGCACCATCAGCTCAATTGCCCGTGGCTCGACGGCCGCTCGCATTCCGGAATTTCCGTACTGCGCGGCGCTATGACGCCCGAGATGGGACGCGCCGAAAACGTCGCCAAGAAAATCCGCATCGAGCTAGAAAAGCGCGGCCTGCACAAAGAGCCGGTGGGCATCGACATCGTCGAACTGCCGGTTCTGTTCGCGTTGCAGCGCGAAGGCATCACGGTTGTCGACGGCCAGGCGCTCATGTCGGAAGCTCGCGTCATCAAGACGCAGGATGAAATCTCGCTGCTCAACACTTCCGCGATGATGGTCGACGCCGCGTACGACGAACTCTATCGCGCTATGAAGCCCGGCCTGCGAGAGAACGAAGCCGTCGGTCTCGTGAGCAAAGTTCTCTACGATCTCGGATCGGAATACGTGGAAGCGGTGAATGCAATTTCCGGCGAGCGCTGCAATCCGCATCCGCATGTCTTTTCCGATCGAGTGCTGCGGCCGGGCGATCCTGTTTACTACGACATCCTGCATTCGTACATGGGATACCGCACCTGCTACTACCGCTGCTTCACAGTAGGTTATGCGTCGCACGCCATGGTCGATGCCTACAAACGCTGCCGTGATTATCTTGACGCGGCGATCGAACTGGTGCGTCCCGGACGCACCACCGCCGAAATTGCAGCGGTGTGGCCGAAGGCGCAGGATTTCGGCTTTAAGAATGAAGAAGACGCATTCGCCTTGCAATACGGCCACGGCATCGGCCTCGCGATCTGGGAGAAGCCGGTGATCAGCCGCCTGGTTTCGTTCGAGCATCCGGTGACGATCGAACCGAAGAAGAAATCGTAGTCACTCCGACCGGGCACGAAGTCATCACACGATTCCCGGCAGAAGAGCTTCTAGTCGCGGGTGCGCACTATTTCACCGTGAACGGACCGCTGCCGACTACAAGAGAGAGCGAAGCTCCGGCGAGTGAGCGCGTGCTCGAAATGATCGAGACCAGCGCCAAAACCGAGCGGGTCGGAGTTTCGGATTAAGAGTGCGCGGAACTGGAAGTGCGGTTCGGCAGTTCATTCGCCACTGATCAAGCCGCGGAGCGGCGACAGAATGCAGCCCATGGCGTAAGCCGTGGGTAGACAAGCTAGGAAAAAACCAGCCCCGCAGGGGCGAAAGAAAAACTTTCTCGACGTCGAACGCAGCAGTAGTGGTCTTCCGCACCACACTCATCATGGCCTTCAGCGTAGTAATGCCCGCTCTTGAAATGGCGCAGGAAACCGGCAAGCTCATTGCCTGGCGAAAGAAAGAAGGCGAGCATGTTACCAAGGGCGAACCTCTCCTCGAAATAGAAACCGACAAAGCAGTAGTAGAAGTAGAAGCGCCGGCGGACGGAATTCTCGCGGGAGTGAAAGCTGTCGCCGGAGCCGACATTCCGGTTGGGCAGACTATCGCGTGGATCGTCGCTCCGGGTGAAAAGCCTCCAGCAGAGGATGAACCGTCGGCCGTGCCCGCCGCGCGAAGTGGGTCACGGGAGAAATCCGAGCCGGCTCATTCCGCGGCAGCCGGAACTGGGCCTCCCGAACCTTCTGCTGCGAGCAGCGCCAGGATATCTCCCAAGGCGCGCCGCCTCGCCAAAGAGTTGGGCGTGGACATCGCGGCTGTGCGTGGCACAGGCCCGGGCGGCGAAATTCTTGCCGCTGACGTACAGGCAGCATCCACAGCCTCGCCGGGAGCAGCGCCAGCTCAGCATAAAGCCGCCAACATTGAAGTTCCAAGCTCGATCGGCCGCCTCATGGCCGAACGTACCACACAGAGCTGGACGACAGTGCCCCACTTCTTTGTGACGCGAAACATCGACGCGAGCGCGGTGAACCAATACCGGGAACAGATCACTGCCGAGATCGAGCGCACACACAGCATTCGCATCACCCACACCGATCTGCTGGTAGCGCTGGTGGCACGCGTGCTGATGAGGCATCCACGGCTGAACGCAAGCTGGAGCGCGGAAGGCATTCGCCATCACGACCGCGTCAACATAGGAGTGGCAATTGCGGTAAATGATGGCGTGGTTGCGGCGGTGATCCCAAATGCGCAGGCGGCGAGCCTGGCGGAGATTGCAACCCAGCGGCGCGACGTTGCAGAGCGAGCGCGGGCGGGCAAGTTGCGTCCCGCCGACATTGCGGATGCAACCTTTACCATCAGCAACCTCGGCATGTATAAGGTTGACGCCTTCAGCGCGATCATCACTCCGCCCCAAGCCGCGATCCTGGCGGTTGGCAGCATCGCCGACCAGGTTGTAGCCGTAGATGGCAAGCCCGCAGTCCGGCCGATGATGAGTCTGACGCTATCGGCTGACCATCGCGTTGCCGATGGCGCCCGCGCAGCGCTGTTCCTGAACGACCTGGCCGAGGCCCTTCGCGAGCCCGAGAAGTCTCTCACCTAGTTACGCTGCGCTCACCTTTCACAAGCACGAGTTTCACAACTTCGATTGTGTTGAACGCAGCGAAGCGAGCGGAGCGGCGGGAGGCAAGCCCGTCCGTGATCGCTCATCGTTCCAAGATATCTTTGTAGGCATTCAAGGCGACCTTCTTCGGCTGGCTGGGTAGCATCATATCCACGCCGCGGGTGGTGTTGCCGACCATTCCGATTTGGCCGAGACGGATCATACCCTTGCCAAAATCGGCAAATACCGGAACCGGCATGGCAAAGTGCTCGTCGACTTCGCTCTGGGTAATGCTCATGTGCAACTTGACTTTGCCACCGTTCGCCGGAGCGACTTGATACTCGAAGTGGTAACGCGGCAGCTGAGTACCATAGACCCACTCGTCAAAAAACCAGTCCAGGCGGCCATTTCGCCCAATATCCATCACCTTGGACATATGTTTCTCCGCAACGGCTTTGAAGGACTCAGTAGTCGCCGCCCTCTCGCGATGGCTCTCCACGAATTCATGCATCATGGCAATGAATGCCTTGTCATGATCCTCAGGGCTGTACATCATCGAACGCAGCATTTGCAGGACGTAAGCCCCCTTGGGATAGGTCACGTTCTGGTAGGCACTTTCGGTGCGAGGAGAAATCAGGCGTAGTCCCATCCACAGGGGACCGGCATCGTTGGGGGCAACGCCGAAATTATTTTTCTCCAAAATGCGCTGGCGCAGCCGCTCCCAGAATTCGAGGTAGTCCTTTCGCCAATCTCCTCCTACGCCCTGCTGGAGAAACAGCCCGGCGGAGAATTCGGCAAAGCCTTCCGATAACCATTGATCGTGATAGGACGCCCAGCCCACCGCGTGGCCCCACCATTGGTGGGCAACTTCGTGAGGTGTTACTTCCTGCACAAAGCCGCTAAATTTGCTGTTGATTTGTCCGAAGAGCATCCACCTCTGTGTCGAATCCGTGTAGGCAGAGATAGGCAGGTAAACCAGGTTGGGCCAGGATTGCCCGAAATTAAAATCCGGCTGCTCCGTGATATAGATTTCTTCATAAGGGCTCTTGCCGAAGTAAAAACTGCAAAGCTGCAACTGTGCCCGCGTTTGTTCGAGAGCATACTTCGTCATGCCGCGAGGCGCCATAGCCTGCAGCGCGTCATAGTGGCGCAAGTTGCTCGGCAACTCATGCAGGTAGTAGCCCGAAATCTTGTAGCCGGTTATTTCATCCGGCAGGTCGAGCCTCTCGTAGGCGCCGTAATTGAATCCAGCCACTGCCACCGGGCTCGGGGTGATCCAGTGGCTGACCGCCAGGTCCTTCTCAATCGACTCTTCTTTTAGCTGTCCGACGCTGATGACCTTGTATTTCTTCGGGACCTTGAAGGTAAGATCGTAGAGAGACCGTTCGCCAAATCCATTCAGGTTCGGATACCAGGAGGTGCGGGCACTCACGTAGAAACTTCCCTCGCCGGCTTCTTCCAAGACCTTATCGCCCGCGTACTCGATATTGACGGACCGTTCCTTGCCGAGTGGCGGCGCCTGCGGGAGTATCGCGTAAAACGATCCGTCCTCCTTGCGGCTCTCCTGAACGAAATAAAGGTCCTGGCCCAGTTCATCCGTAACTCGCGTGACTCGAAGATTCGGCAACAAACCGAATTTGAGCACTCTTTCGCCGGCGACCAAAGGCTCGAAGCTGACATTGGCGGTGCTGAACAGATGTCCGTTTTTGGCGATGACCGTCTCGATCTTGTAGCGGTGCGTGGCAAACAGGCGGCGGTCCTCACGCGAACTTGCGGTCCCGTTGGAGTATTCAGACTTCACATGCGACAGGTACCAGACGCCATCATCCATGCCTTCGGGATCGTAGTTGATGAGAGCGACTTCCTCCGGTGAATCGAGCTGGGGCAGCGCTCCTACCCGAGTTCTCACGAAAAAACGAAGATCCTTGTGTTTTTTGCCCCGGAGATAGGCATTAAAGAATATCGGATGCGAGCTGTTGTAGACAGCAGCCAGGAGGTCGGCATCCACGTTGTCCATGGTTTCGCCCTGCAATAAGTACTGGGTAAAACCCAAAGCTTGATCGTGGCGCTGGCGCATCCTCTCTCTCCAGTGCTTGAGGACATCGGCCGCCTCGGATGCGTCTTCTGTTAGACCTCGCGTTCCGGGAAGAAACTTCATGCGAGTATCCCCGGCGAATCTGAAAACCACCTCGGTGAAGTCTTCGTTGACCTCAGCCGCACCGGTACGCCGGTTCAATTCGCGAGCATCGAGGGGAGTCACAGGCTTTAGACTGAAATGTCCTTCGCCGATGAAGATCGCGCCGGTAGAAATTCCATCTACCGGGCTCAAGAATGTCAGGGTGCCTTTCTGAAACTGGAAGGTTGCGGCATCCCAAATCAAGGTGTAATTTTCGAAGCGAAACGTTTGGCCGAGACCGATCTCGCGAAGTTGCCGGTAGACAGGATCGGAATTGGCAAAGGCGAGACTCTTACCTGCAACCGAGATGCTCACGCTCGGTTTGGCGATGGTGAGCGCGAGTTGCAGCTGGATAGAACCCTGCAAATCCACACTCTTTATCAAAGGCTCGAAACCATCCCGTGTCACCCGCACTGAATACGTTCCGGGTTTCAGCTGGGGAGATGCAAAGTTGCCCACGCTGTCGGACGAAAGCACAACTGGCTCCGCCAGGTTCTGCCCGGTGATCTCGATCCGCGCCCCCGCGATGACAGCGCCCGATGGATCCTGGATCGTTCCTGAAATCGTCTCTGCATGCAGCAATGGCGGGCCCATGAACCAGAGAAGAACAAAGGTCACCTCCAGCAAAGGAGAGAAACGCCAGCGGCTGGCCATGGCAGGGCTATGCATGATGCGGGTAATATAGCAACAATTAAGCCCTCAGGCGACCTGTTCCTTCGGGGGTGAAAGTCGCAAGTGGCGGGAGGAATCCCCCCGCAATGTTCTGTGCGCGTGGGACAATTGATTGACTTGTCCCGCGATCTCCGAGAATGGAGATTGAGGCCTATGGGTTTCGTTCGTCGCACGAGCCGGTGCCTGGCTCTTTGGTGCTTATTCTGCGAGGGCTTCGCTTTGGGGCAGAACTCCATCCTCGGCTTTACTCCCTCCTCGGCGGCCCGCGAAACTGAGATCGAAAAGAAATTCAAAGCGATTCCCTCCCCCGACGAAGAACGGCGGCAGCATCAAATCTTTACCTCCGAGCCCCACGTCGCTGGATCGAAGCGCAACAACGAACTCGCCGACTACATTGCGGACGAATGGCGCAAGCAAGGTCTCGAAGATGTAATCATCCGTCGCTACGACGTCTATGGAACCAATCCAAAGAGCGCATCGCTGGAAATGGTGGCGCCCGTCCGTTATCAGGCGACCCTGCGCGAGGCCCCGCTGGACGCCGATCCCGACTCGAAAAATCCGCAGATCAGTGGGGCATGGGGCGGCATGTCGATTTCGGGCGACGTCACCGCCCCGGTTATCTACGCGCACAGCGGCAATCCCGACGACTATGCTTTGCTGCGCCAGCAGGGCATCGACGTCAAAGGCAAGATCGTGCTCGTGCGCTACTCGAATCCTTACAGCTATCGCGGATTCAAGGCGCTTACTGCGCAGCAGGAGGGCGCGGCGGCCATCTTGATCTACAGCGATCCCGCCGAAGACGGCTACAAGAAAGGCAAAGTTGTCCCCGATGGCCCGTGGGGCCCCGAATATCACATTCAGCGCGGCGCCATCACTTACGACTTCCTGGTCCCCGGCGACCCGCAAACTCCGGGATGGGCGTCCGTCCCCGGCGCGAAGCGCATTCCGATTGAGCAGGCGATGTCGGCGCCAAAGATCATGGCGTTGCCGCTCTCCTGGCATGACGCCAAGCCGCTGCTCGAAAACATGGACGGACCGCTGGCGCCCGAGAATTGGCAAGGTGGACTGCCGATTCAATATCATCTGGGCCGCGAGCGCGTGCGCGTTCATTTGAAAATCGAGATGGATAATTCCATCCAGCCCTACTACGTAGTCGAAGGCCGCATTCGCGGTTCCGATTTGCCCGACGAATGGATCGTGCTCGGCAATCACCGCGATGCCTGGGTCTTCGGCGGCGTCGACCCAAGCAGCGGAACTGCCTCGATGATGGAGATGACTCGCGCCCTGGGCAAGCTCGCGAAAGAAGGAATGCGGCCGCGGCGCACTCTGGTGGTCTGCAGTTGGGATGGCGAGGAAGTCGGACTCACTGGCTCCACAGAATGGGGAGAGCAGTTCGCCGAAGACCTGCGCAAAAAAGCGGTCGCTTACCTCAACGTCGATTCCTCAACTTCAGGACCAGACTTTCACGGCCAGGCGGTCGCTTCACTCGCGCCCATGCTGGTCGAGACCACCCGCACGATCGAGGACCCTTCGGGCAAGAGCCTGTACGAAGCATGGAAGGCGTCGAGCATTCGAGAGAAGCGCGAAGCCAAAAAGACCGTCGACGTCACCGACGCAAATCTTGCCGACACGCGCATCGGCAGCGGCTCTGACCATACGGTCTTCCTGAACTTCGTAGGGATGCCGGTCCTCGGCCTGCAGTTCGACGGACCATACGGTGTCTACCACTCCGGCTATGACGACTTTTATTGGATGAATCACTTTGGCGATCCTGGCTATCGCTACCACACATTGATGTCGCAATTGTGGGGCACCGTAGCGTTGCGCCTGGCGAATGCCGACCTGTTGCCCTTCGATTTCGCCAGCTACGCCAACAACGTTCGCCAGTTCGTTGATGAACTTCCTAAAGCGAAGAATGTCATCGTCTTGAGCACATTTAAGACTCCTGTCATCCCGAGCGAAGCGAGGGACCCCATGCAATCCTGCGCCACCTGCGGCCCGTCAGGGAATTCTCATGGCGGCTTCACGCACGACGGCCCACCCCCACTCGACTTGACCGCAATACGCAAAGAGATCGACGCCTTCGAGGCCGCAGGAAAACAGCTGAACGAATCAATAAACGCGAAGCTCGCGGCCGGCAAAGTAGATTCCCAACTTGCCTCCTACATCAATCAAGGCATGATGCAGGTCGAACGAAACTGGCTGAATCCCGACGGGATCCCAGGCAGGCCGTGGTTCAAACACATCCTTTATGGCGCACGCTTTACTTATGCACATCTGGAACTGCCAGGTCTGACTGAAGCGGTTGAAAAGAAAGATTGGACCACCGCAAAGCAGCAAGCAGAGATTCTGCAGCGGGCTCTTGCCAACAATACGCTGTTGCTCGATAGATTGAGGTTGAGCCTTAAAGAGAAGACGGCGGATTCCGTGAAGTAGGCACGGCTTCAGGCTTGCTCCACCTTCTCTTCCGCAAAGCCTTCGACGATCTCAAGTGCAATAGCAGATTCCTCATCCATGAACTCAAACACTTCCTGCGGCACCGGATTCTGCCAGACTGGAGCGAATGACTGCCGATGCAGAGGCGATGGGCCGTACTCGCGCAGTGCGGCAAGATGTTTCGGCGTGCTGTATCCCTTATGCGAGGCGAGCCCGTACTCGGGGAAGACGGGATCCCACTCGCGCATCATGCGATCGCGCTCCACCTTGGCGAGAATGGATGCGGCAGCGATCGACGCCGAAACCGCATCGCCATGGATGATGGCTCGCTGCGGCAACTCGCAGTCCAGACGCACCGCATCCACCAGCAGGTGGTCGGCCGCAGGCGCAAGTTGCATCACGGCCTCGCGCATGGCGACGCGGGATGCCTGATAGATGTTGATCTGGTCAATCCGCGCCGCATCCACGGCGGCAACCGCCCAGGCAATCGCGTGTTCGCGGATTCGCTGTGCCAGCACTTCCCGGCGCTCGGCCAAGAGCAGTTTGGAATCGCGCAGTCCCCGCACGCGATATGCCGGATCGAGAATCACCGCGCCCGCGACCACCGGACCAAAGAGCGAACCGCGCCCAACTTCGTCCACGCCGGCAACCATGATCGCGCCGGTAGCCCAGGCGCGTTTTTCGTGGCGCAAAGTGCAGTGCAACTTTTTCAGCAGGCGCAACTTGGCCGCTGAGGGCGAGAGTGGCCGGGCGGGCGATTGTTCGGTTACGGAAGGCAAGGGATTTGTCCACCATCTTCGCCGAGAGCAAAGATTCCTGCAAGTGAAGTTTTCGATAGTAAGGCAACTCGGTGTTAAGACAGTGGCCAGTTCGTGCTACCAACCCACCACCTCTGTAACGCCATTCAGTAACCAGCGCTTTGAGTACTGATGTACATTGTCCGGCTGGACGTGCACTGCTATGTTGGCAGTAATCTGACTCGACGCGAGAGGAAATTTTGGAGCACAAGACCAAAACGCCGCCCGAAGACGCCATGTTGATGGGGAAGCTGGTGCACCTCGCTCTTCCTGTTCGCTGGAGTCCGGTCGACGAAAATCGCCGCGGCCCGGTTGAGTTGGCATGTACCTATGACATCCATCCACGTGGAGCCCGATTACTTGGGTCGCGCAGAGTAAAAGTGGGCGATCTGGTAATGGTTGAGCGGGGACGAAACAAAGCGCTCTGCCAGGTGGTATGGACCGGCCCCCGCGACTCACAGTTGCGCGGGCAGTTCACCGTGCAATGCGTCGAGGAAGGCAAGACTCCATGGGATGACGAACTTCGGCAAATGGAAGAAGAGTACCATCCGATCGCTCCGAAAAGCCTTTCGTCATTGAGCAGCATGCGTCGTCGCGCGGAGGACAACCGTCGCCGTCGGCCTCGCTATTTCGTCGAAGGTACGGCGGATGTTATCGATGGGGTGCAGCGTGTAGCGGGCGAAGTGCAACAGCTTTCGGAATTGGGCGCGCGAATCGCCGGCAAGAACCTGCTCCGTCCTGGAAGTGACTTTCGCCTTCTTCTAAATGTCTTCGACGTGAGTGTGGCGGTGAAGGCACAGGTGAAATACTTGATTGGAAATCAAGGTATGGGAGTCGAGTTCCAGGAAATTCGCCGCGGTGACCAGCCCTTGCTTAGTTATGTCTTGAACAAGCTGCGAACCCTGAAGAGAGAAGAAGAATTTATCAAAGTAGACGTGGTCCGAGAGATGGCTGCGAGCGCCGGATAGTCCTCGACCTGTCCAAGGATCTGAAATCTGTGTCCGTTGTCTGCATCTCCAGTAGCTGGGGCGCCTGACAACGGACACAATTCTTGAAACTACTCCGCGTCGCGCAGGCGAGCGGCTTTGCCCCGCAGACCGCGCAGATAGTACAGTTTGGCGCGGCGCACTTTGGACGAGCGCAGCAAATCGATCTTGTCAATCACTTTGGATTGCACCGGAAAGATGCGCTCGACTCCCTGACCGAAGCTGATCTTGCGCACGGTGAAGCTGGCCTGCGGCCCGCGGGTCCGCGAGATGACTACGCCTTCAAAGGCCTGCAACCGCTCCTTGTCGCCTTCCTTAATCTTCACGTGCACGCGGACGGTGTCGCCGGGACGGAACTCCGGAAGATCGGTCCTTAAGTTTTTGGCCAGCAGCTTTTCGATAATCAGGTTCGACATTGTCGTTATCCTTCGTCGTTCAGTCTTGGTTGTTCAAAATGTTCTCGTGCTTCAAGAATCGCGCTCCTAATTGCGGCCGCGATCCTTTTTGATCTGGTTCAAAACCTTGCCATCATCCGCACTCAATGTTGCACCATCAAGCAAGTCCGGACGGTTGCGCAGCGTTTTCTCGAGAGCGCGCTGGCGTCGCCAGCGGCGAATCTCTTCGTGGTTTCCGGAGATTAATACTTCCGGAACTGCCATCCCGCGAAAGTCTGCTGGCCGCGTGTAATGCGGATAATCCAGCAATCCGCCCGACCCACAGGTTGAATCCGCGCCGCTTGAGCCTTCTACTTTCGCGACAGCGTCCGCGGTGAACGATTCCTGCCGCGTTGACGCTTCGTTCCCGACGGCACCAGGAAGCAGCCGCGTGACCGCTTCGATGATTACGGCTGCCGCCATTTCCCCGCCGCTCAAAACGTAGTCACCAATCGAAAGCTCGCGGTCGGCCAGAAAATCGGCAACCCGCTCATCCACTCCTTCATAACGTCCGCAGATCAGGACGATACGATCGAGCCCAGCCAGATCCGCTGCAACTTTCTGGTTAAACCGCTGCCCTTGCGCCGAAAGCAAAACCACGCATTGCTTTACACGGCCGGCCATACGATCTTCCCGCGAAGCCAGTTCCAACGACTCCAGACATTCAAAGAGCGGCTCCGGCTTCAGCACCATGCCTTCGCCGCCGCCGAATGGGCGGTCATCCACGCTGCGGTGCTTGTCGTGAGTAAACTCCCGCAAGTCGTGAACTTTTATCTTCGCCAGGCCCATCTCGCCGGCCCGACGTGTTATGCCGTGATCTAACGGTCCGCAAAAAAAGCCGGGAAAGATCGTGAGGATATCGGCTCTCATCGCGAAACCTTAAACCTTTTCACCGCAGAGGACGCGGAGTACGCCGAGAGTTCTTCTTCCTCTGTGATCTCTGCGCACTCTGTGGTTAATACTTCTTCTCTCTAGCAGGCCGCGCTTGTTCCCGCTTTTCTTCGTTCGTAACTGGCGCGTTAATCTCCAACATTCCCTCTGGAAGATTCATCCGCACTTGCTTGCGCGCCACATCCACCGCTTCCAGGTACGCATCGGCAAAAGGGACATCGAACTTTTTCCCGCTGCCGTCGGCGACAATCAGCAGCGGCGCTTCGCCCGCTCCGAACTGAACATCCTCGATGCGGCCCACCTCAATTCCGTGGTCGGTCACCGAACAGCCAACGAGGTCACTGACGTAATTCCAGCCTGACTCAAGTTCTACGCGCTCCGAGCGCGGCACCTGTAACTCGCACCGGACCAGCGACTCGGCTTCCGAAATCGAGTCCACGCCCAGGAACTTCAGCACCAGAAGTTCCTGGTGCGGCCATAACTCTTCGACTTGCAGCTCGCGCCGAATCTCTTCCGAGCCTGGCGGCAGCGCGAACAGGCGCATGCCTTCGGTGAACCGCTCCGGAAGGTTGCTATGAACCTCAGCCGCTACTTCGCCTCGACGGCCTTGCGTCTTTACGACCCTGGCCAACGTGATGAACTCGCCACTGTTTCCGGGACTCACCACGGCACCTGCCGTTACTCAAGTATCTCGAGCGTGTAGCGCTTGTGGGCCCTGACGCCTACGGCGCCCAAAAGCGTACGAAGCGCCCGCGCGGTTCGTCCCTGCCGCCCGATCACCTTGCCAACTTCATTAGGCGCGACGGTAAGTTCCAGCACGTCGCCATCGACCTGCTCGACGGAAACTGCTTCAGGCGCATCCACGAGGGATTTCACAATCCCCTCGATCAGCGTGCGCACGTCTCCAGATAGCTCAGTCATCGTCAGTTACTCGCTGTGGAATCAAGAAACAAGGTTGAGGGGACGGTCCCAGCATCTAAGGCGACCAGCGGCCGGGCGAATGCTTACGCTGCGGAACCTGCGCTGGCCGGAGCCGGGATCGGTTTCGAGAACAACTTATTGACCCGGTCCGACATTTGAGCGCCCTTGGAGACCCAGTATTGAACGCGATCGCGCTTCAGTTCGACGCTGGCAGGATTGGTGCGGGGATTGTAGGTCCCCACCACTTCCACCGGGCGGCCGTTGCGCGCGCGTTCCTTCTCAATTACCACAATGCGATAGTGCGGTTGCTTGCGCGCACCCATGCGCGACAGTCGAATCATTAGCACAGACAGGTATCCTTTAATTCCGGAAGAGTCCGGTGAGGTCAAGACAAACTCTTATTATGCCGGAGGTTAGGCGGAATGGCAAGCATCAAGCGGACAGGGTAGTGGCTGAATCTGGATTCTGGAATTCTTCGGGCTGCGGAGATTCCAACAATCGGATAAGGAGAATGAGAGATGAAAAAGACTGAGGGAGCAAAATCGGCACTTGACATATACCTTAAGGTTCTATACAGTGCCATCAGGTATACGGGAAGGCTCATGGCTATTGAGTTTGAACACGCTGGGAAAAAGTATCGAGTAGACACCGTCGATGAGGCAGTTGCGCTTCGATTCCGGCTAGAACAATCCGACGTGGTCAATGGCTCCTACGGCCAACACAGTAAGGTTTGGACGCCTGATTTAGTAATGGACCTGTTGAATGGTGTTGGCGACATGCAGAAGAAATTCCTAAGTGTGTTGTGCAGCGGCGGAGCTAGTTATCGAAGCGACGTGATAACTGAAAGCATAGGGCTGGATTCCGAAGTGGCCCTTGCGGGAGTGGTCAGTGGCTTATCGAAGCAGCTCCGCAAAATGTCCATTAGCACCGCAGATGTGTACCGCGTTGACGTGCAATGGAAAGGCAAGAGTAAGGATAGATTTTTTGAGGTTTCTCTCGACTTCAGGGATGCGATGACAGAGCTTGGATTCCCCGAAGCATGGGAGAAGGCAAAAAAGAAAGGAGCGCCGGATGCCCCCACCGCCGAAGTCAAGCGCAAATAGCAAGAGCCGCTAGAGACGCGAATCTCTAACAGCTCTGAAACCATAACCCCGGCAAGCCGAGATCACAGTGCTCAACTTGGATTATCGGCTTGCCTCACTCTCCCGTCAAGCGGGAATTGAGGAGCCGAAATGTACACACTCTCCATCGAGAAAAAGCTGGCAGTTCTCTCCGCGCTAGTCGAAGGCAATTCCATCCGATCTATCAACCGCATGACGAACGCAGATTCAGCCTCTAGCGCAGACAGATCGGCGGAAAGCGCCGCCTTAAGACCATGACCAAGGCGCAACGGTCCAAGATAGCCGCGAAAGCCCGATGGAAAAACGCTAAGGGAACACGATAGGTTTTTCACGGCTTCTGCCTCCTAAAAAGCACCATCTTGGCTTTCAGGTCTACTTTTCCCACTTCCCATCCAGCATCCATCCACGACCTGCATTGCCGTGACCCATCACCCTTCTCGTTTCCCCACCAAGGTCGGTATTTTAATGCAGCATCTGGGAGCTTGTCTTCGATGATCTTCTCTATCTCATCGAACGTCAGAACTACGGTGGGGGCATTCAGCCACGCTGTAAGCTTGTCGTACTTGGCCATCGGATTTTCCTCCGCTAATTTGTCCTTTCGAGAAAAAGCAGCCGATGCCTTTGCAGGTACGGCAGCATCGCAGGCCGCACAAATCTCAATTTACTCTTTTTCGCTCACTCCCAGAATTGCCCGTCCCTCAGCAGTCAAGTCTTTCGATAGCAGAATCGAGCCGTCATCATTGAACGCAATCAAACAACGGTCCACGAGTCCATCTAAGTACACTGAAATAGTGTACACTGTTACCGTATGAAGAATATAACTCTGAGTGCGGACGAGAGCCTGATCGAGCAGGCCCGTCTGGTGGCGCGGGCGCAGCACAAGACTTTGAATGCGGCCTTCCGCGAGTGGCTGGAGCAGTATGCGGCACAAGCGGGAGGAGGCGCCGCTGTCGATGCGCTGATGCGGCGTCTCCGCCATGTCCGCGCGGACGGACCCTACACCCGGGACGAGATGAATGAGCGGTAGATTCTTTCTCGACACCAATATCTTCATCTATACCTTCGACTCCAAGGCGCCTGCCAAAGCGAAGAAGTCTTTGCAGCTTATTCGCCGGGCTGCGGCTACCGGAGAAGGAATCATCAGCTATCAGGTCGTGCAGGAGTTCTTCAACGTTGCGCTTCGCCGTTTTCCCCAACCTATGAACGCGGCCGAAGCTGAACAATTTCTCATCACCGTGCTCCGTCCTCTTCTGGCGGTGCACTCTTCGCCCGCCATCTATTTCGAGGCTTTGCGAATCGCAGAGAAACACCGGTTGTCGTGGTACGACTCACTCATCGTCGCGGCGGCGCTGGAAGGCCAGTGCGAGAAGCTCTACAGCGAAGATCTCCAGCACGGACGGACGATTGAAAATCTGCGGATCGAGAATCCCTTCTCGTAATGTTAGAGCCGTCCGCAATCTCCGGCCCCGGGGTTCAGACCTTCTATCTTCTAGCTTCTAGCTCCTGGCCTTTCGCTAAATTGCAACGGCGCTTGGTTTGGCTAGAAGCTAGCAGCTAGAAGCGACGAGCTACCGGGCCTTCCAGCATCTTTCCACGTCCTGCTAGACTCGAATGTTTGGAGGTGTGAGTTGCAGGGCGTCTATATTCTCTCGGCGGTGCGCACGCCGATCGGCAAGTTCGGAGGATCGTTAGCCTCTCTGACCGCTGCAGACATGGGAGTGGTAGCGGCCAAGGCAGCGATAGAGCGCGCCGGAATCCAGCCCGATCAAGTTGAGGAAACCATCTTCGGCAACGCGCGCCAAGCGGGAGGCGGGCCTAATCCGGCGCGGCAGATTTCCATTCGCAGCGGCATGCCGCAGGAAGTTCCCGCTTATACCGTGAATAAAGCTTGCGCCTCGGGACTGAAGTCGATTGCGCTGGCTTATCAAGCAATTCTTCTCGGAGATGCCAACTGCATTCTGGCCGGCGGCACGGAATCGATGTCGCGGCTGCCTTACTATCTCGAAGCGCGCTGGGGATACCGACTGGGCAATCAGGAACTCGTCGACGGCATGTATCGCGACGGTTTTTTCTGTCCCATGGCGAAGATGGTGATGGGCGAGACGGCCGAGGTGCTGGCGGAGCAGTATAAAATTTCCCGCGACGAACAAGACGAATACGCACTCATGTCCCAGAATCGTGCGGCACGGGCCATCGCCGCCGGACGCTTCACTGATGAAATTGTTCCGGTCTCGATCGAAAGCAAGAAGGGCACCAGCACTTTCAGTCGGGACGAGCATCCCTTCGCTGACGCGAACATGGAGAAGCTGGCCAAGCTCGCGAGCGTGTTTTCGAAAACCGGAACCGTCACCGCGGGGAATTCTTCGGGAATTACCGATGGCGCCGCGGCCGTCGTGGTCGCGGGCGAGCCGTTCGTGAAGCGTAACAACCTGAAGCCGCTGGCGCGAATCTCGGCGGTAACTTCGGCGGGAGTCGATCCCCGCACGATGGGCATCGGCCCCGTCCCTGCCCTGCGGAAGCTCGAACAGAAACACAATCTCAAGGTGCAGGACTTCGGTCTGATCGAGTTGAACGAGGCCTTCGCCGCGCAGGTGCTCGCCTGTGATCGGGAATTAAACCTCAATCGTGACCGGCTTAACGTTAACGGAGGAGCTATCGCTCTGGGACATCCCATCGGTTGCACCGGCACGCGAATCACAGTGACGTTGTTGCACGAGATGCTGAAACGCAACACCAGGCGCGGCGTGGCAACGCTCTGTGTGAGCGGCGGCATGGGCATGGCACTCGCACTGGAGAATGTCAGATGAGCAGCGAACATTCATTTGAGCCCCGGACGCCGCCCTTATTCTCCGCAGCAATACCCGCAGCACTGCCGCGGATTTGGGGTGCTCGCGTTGCGCTGCCGAAATGCGGCTACTATACTTGGCCCTAGCGGTTCCTCATGCCGCTCCGGAGAATGAATGCCTTTATCGGCGGTAATCGTGGACGATGAACAACTCGCCCGCGACGAACTCGCTTACTTGCTTAAAAGCGCGGGCGACGTCGACGTGGTCGCACAGGGCAAGAATGGTCTCGAAGCGGTAAGCCTCATCAAAGAACACGCTCCCGATCTGGTATTCCTCGACGTGCAGATGCCCGGCCTCGACGGCTTCGGGGTCATCAAGAAACTGCTGGACAAGAAAATCCCTCTTCCCAAGATCGTGTTTGCCACGGCATTTGACCAGTACGCTGTCAAGGCGTTCGAGGTAAACGCCGTAGACTATCTGCTGAAGCCATTCGACAAAAAGCGCGTCGCGCAGTCGGTGCAGAAGGCAAAGGCCAAGCAGGAAGGTGACGGAATACCGGCGGAGAAAATCGAGAGTCTGGTTCGGATGCTGGAGGCCCAGAAACCTCAAACTTCTAAAGTCCTGCTCAAGTCGCTGGGACGCATGCTGCTGGTTGACCAGCGGGATATCTGTTACGCATCGATTGAGGACGGCGTCATCACGGTTGTGACTGGGGGGGCGGCCGGCATGGAGGGTCAGTCGAATTGCCGGACGCTTGAAGAACTGCTCGACAGCTTGGATCCAAGTCTGTTCTGGCGGGCGCACCGTTCTTACCTGGTGAATATCAATCGCATCCGCGAAGTAGTTCCCTGGTTCAAGAGTTCGTACCAATTGCGAATGGACGATCGGAAGCAGACTGAAGTCCCCGTTAGCCGCGCTCAGACCAAGCGGCTTCGGGAACTGTTCGGTCTGTGAGATCGAGCGCTGCATGATTCATAGCAGCCTGATTCATAGCAGCATGATTCGTGACATCCTCTTTCCAACCTGGCTCGCCGGAGAGGAATTCCATCTCCTCGGTTGCCATGCCGGCTTTCGCGGAGCGTTCCGCCAGCTCCACCAGAGCGAGTAGATCGCTAATCAACATACCTGTATACATTCGAACTTCGATTTACGGGAGGACGGCTGAACCGCGGCCGCCCTCCCGGCACCGGGGGAAAGTCTAGACCGCTAGTGCCTCCAGCGCTGTCCGGTTCCGAATGACAAGCGTGGCTCCATCCAGGCGGATCAGTTGTTTTCTCTTCAGGTCGCTGAGCAACCGGGTTACTGTTTCGCGCGAGGAACCGATTCGTTGCGCCATTTCTTCATGCGTCATGATGGAACGCAGGCGGACTTCTTCGGCGCTGGAAAGCTGGGTCTTGGAAAACGAGAGCAACAACCGGGCCAGTTTTCCGGACGAAGATCGTGCCAGCACCAGGTCGTGCATATCGCGATAGGCGGACTGAAACTCCAGGCTCAGGGATTGCGCGGCGTGCATGCCAACTTCACTGTGGGACTGGAGAAGGTTGAGCAGCGATTTGCGATCCACGAAGTTCACGTGACAGGCCGTGGCAGTTTCGGCGGTCATTTCGTAGCTTTGCCCGGAAATGGCGGCGCTCAAGCCCAGGGCGTCTCCTGCCTCAGCTGTCTTGAGAATTAGAACTTTTCCGTCGCGTGAAGTCGTGGAAAGTTTTACCTTGCCGGAGCAAAGAACGAAGAGACCGCGGGGCAATTGTCCCTTCACAAACAGGATTGCTGCGGCGGGCAGAGTACTCCGATGGCTGGACAGGTCCACAGCCTTCGCGACGGGCTCGGAAAAAGCACAGAAGAATCCAGGTTTGCAGCGGGTACAGTCCGCGCAACTTTCGATGATTTCAAGTCCGTAGGGAACTTTCATATTGACCTCCACTGCTGGGCGCTTGGACTTGGCAGCATTGCAAGATGGTGCCACCGGCACCTTGTGGGAACTGGACAGCAGAGCCCGTGCTTGCGCCCGCGTGTCGGTGTCGCCAGTCTGGGCAGCCGCAATCAGTTCCCACGCCGCGGTGGGCTCCGAACGCCGTTCCCACTCCACGTGGCAGGCGAACAAATACAGAGGGTCAACGTTTCCGAATTGGGGATCTATACTGGCTTGAATCTCCAGCTTCTCTGTCTCAGCGAGTCCAGGCTGGAGTGGGGGCCATCGGTCGTCAGATGTCGGCGTGGTCCAGTTCGAGAACACCCCGGCCGGGGTTGGCTTCGCCCAGGAACGAAATCGTTTTGCGGAGGCTAACTCTTTCCCTGAAGGACACGCAGGGCTGGGCTTGACGAGTTGCCATCTATTTGAAAGTAGCACTGGTCCACTCCGTTCGGTGCGCACCGCAACTTTGATTGGGGGAGGGCTGCAGCGCCTTTACTCCGCGAGGTCAATTCCAATTCTTGCCAGACCGGAGGAGAGAAATCGTCAGTGCAAGTGTTATTCCACACTGGTTCGAGCCGGAACACAGTCAAACTTCCCTGTTTGGCACAACTTCCGAAACAGATCCGCGGCCCGAAACAGGAAGGATGACGAGGGTTCGGCACCGTGCCGATTAGTCGGCACTTACTCGCGGCTGCGAGCATCCTCACTGGTAAACGACTTATGGTTTGGAGCAAGGAGCGGGGTTTCCGCACGGCGCGGAAGTTCGACGGCGATTGCTGCGGCAAGCGGGCAACACGCTCCGATACAAATCGAGTTTCGGCAATCCTTTAGGACTGTTTCGGACTCGAGTAGTCTTCGCCGGTAATCTTCAATCGTTGTATCTTGGATTGCAGCGTTGTCCTTTTGACGCCGAGACGGCGAGCCGCTCCGGTAGGCCCTGAGATAACACCCCCGGTTTGCCTTAGCACGCGGATGATGTGCGCGCGCTCGGCATTCTCGAGAGTATGGTCGGCGGCCGCAGTCCGCTCCGCCGCCAGAAGTTCGATTAAGGGGACACGCAAAGCGGTACCCTCGCTCAGAATGACGGACCTTTCCATGAAGTTTTCCAGTTCGCGCACGTTGCCCGGCCATTGCCAGTTGATGAGGGCGTTCATAGTCTCCTTCGGAATGGTGTCGATGTGCCGGTCCATCCGGCGCGCATACTTTTGGACAAAGTGGTGAACCAACATAGGAATATCTTCGCGGCGATCACGCAGGGGCGGCATACGAACTGGAAATACATTCAATCGGTAGAAGAGATCACTGCGGAAGCTGCCTTCGGAAACGCTTCTTGCCAAGTCGCGGTTCGTGGCGGCAATCAAACGCAGATTCACTTTAATTGTCCGCGTTCCCCCCAGGCGCTCAAACTCATGATCCTGCAGGACACGCAGCAGCTTGGGCTGCAGTTCCAACGGTATTTCGCCCACCTCATCCAGGAACATAGTGCCCTGATCGGCAAGTTCCATACGGCCGATTTTCTGCGAGACGGCTCCGGTGAAAGCGCCTTTCTCATGACCGAAGAGTTCGCTCTCCAGCAACCCGGTCGGGATGGCAGCGCAATTTACTTTAATAAAGCCCCGATGCTTGCGGCCGCTCATGCGGTGGAGCGCGCGTGCGATAAGCTCTTTGCCAGTACCTGTCTCCCCGAGGACGAGAACGGTGGCGTCACTGACGGCAACGGTTGCCACTTGCTGCAGAACCTGTTTCAGTACCGGACTCTCGCCCACGATCTCCTCGAAGTTCGTTTCTGTGCGGATTTCACCTTCGAGGTACTTCCTCTCCTCCGCCAGGCGGTTCTTGAGTTCATGAATCTGGCGAGAGGCGTGACCATTTTCCAGGGCGATAGCGAGCTGGGCCCCCACCTGATTGAGCAAGTCCAAATCCTCAGGCTGGAAGGCATCCGATCGCGTACTGGCCAGGGATAGAGTTCCAACCGTCCCGCTTGGACGAAGTAACGGTACGCAACAGAGAGACTTCAGCCCCTCTCCCAGATAACTGTCGGCGATCCCGGCCATGGAGGGCTCTGCCCTGAATCCGGCTATGTCTTCCTGAGAAAACGTGACCGCCTGGCGTTCAGCCACCGCCCTGCTTTGTGGTCCACCGCTGGTGACGGGTGCGGCGGCGGAAAACAAGCCTTTGCCCAGAGGAAAGTCGAGAGCCCGGCGAATAAACACTCTCTTCTCTTCGTCATACAGGCCAAAAGCGGCAAACTCATGCCGTAAGATGCGGCGAAGGAGAGCCGAAATTCTGGGGAATATTCTTGGCACATCCCAATTTCCCTCCAATACCCGGCTTAGCTCCAGAAGCACAGATAGCCGATCCTTCTCCCTCTTCAACGTCGCAGTGAGAGCGCGGAACGATTCTTCGAGTCTTTTCTGCTTACTGGTTTCAACTGCGACAACGGCGATCCGATTCACTTTTCCGTCCGCGCTCTTAATAGGAAAATAGTGCTCGACCCAATGATTGACCTCTTTCCTGGCAGGCAGCGCGGCGCTCAGCTCGAAGTTCAAGACGGGCTGTCCGGTGGACAATACGCGTTGGAAGTGTGGATCGAGCGTTTTTGCAATCTCACCTAGAACCTCATGAGTAGTTTTTCCCAAATGTTCCTGCGCGGGTATGCCATTCATCTCCGCGAGGGCCCGGTTGATGGCCAGATACCGAAATTCCGGATCCAGAATACAGAGACCCACGGTGGAGCTGCTGAAGTAGGCATCGATCAACTGTTCCGGATCTTCGAGACCTTCCGGGAGAGCAAACGAGATCGGATTATCGCAACCCTGCTCCGCGTGATCCGCCGGTGCGGTGGAACTTTTTGGCCAAGCGGCATCAGAACCCAAAATGGGAAAATCATCGATGCTCAGCCCGCCCGCATTGGCGAGGAGCAGTCGCACTCGCTCTCTTTCCTCGGCGAACGTGGCCAGGATCAGCCTTCTGTCGATGCAAAGGGCCACAAGATCAGACACTCGCTGCAGGTATCGAACCTGCCGCGGGCTGAATGCGCGAGGCCGCTTGCTGCCGAAGCCGAGCGCTCCCTGGTTCGAGTTTGGCGTGCCTAAAGGCAGCACAGTGTAGGACGACACCTTATAGTCGCGCAGCCACGCCAGTCCCGAATGGAATCTTGTCTCCCGCTCAAGGTCATCAACGGTAACGGACTGACGATGCTTCCAAACCCAGTCCACCACCGAGTCGCCAACGGGAACCTCCAACGGCCGCTTCGGCCAGTCCGCACTATCCCATACGTAAACCTTCATCAAGTTTTCGGTAGAATCGTGCAGCGCGAAGTTGAGGAAATCGAAGGGGACCACCGCACGAAGACTGGGAGCCAGTGCGCGAAACAAATCGCTGGGGTCGTGGTGACGCGACAACACGTCCGCCATTTCCAGTAGAGCAGCAAGGCGCTGCAAATCAAGTTCTAAAACCGGCGTACTCAAGGGATACATCGTGCCTGCATACTTCCCGCGGGCTGCCCTCCCCCTAAAAGCAGACCGCTTCTTTCAGTCAAGAATTTCGGATTATAGTCATAAGTGTCGAGAACGCCACAGTTTTTCTTCCGATATCGCTTTTCAGAACAAACATGACTCGCTGACCATAGCCAAGGCACGTTCCTTTCCAACTCTCCAAGTGTCCAGTCAAGGCCGGTCTCTTCCCGAACTGGGCAAACTCGTCCGCCTCTCCGTGTCCCTTGGCTTCAAGATTAGGGAGATCTCTTTGAGCAAGGCTTGGTTACCCGACGGGTTGTCCAGAACGTTCAATACTCCCGTCTTAAATGCGAGTGCCCGGGCTCCTTCGTCAGTGGCGGCGGAAAAGAAGATGATCGGAATGTGCCGGCCTGCGGACGCCAAATGACTCTGAAGCTGAAGTCCACTCATCCCCTTCAATTCCGAATCGAGAACCAGGCAGGCGGTGCGGAGTATCTGTTCGGACCCGAGAAACTCCTCTGCCGACGTGAAAACTTCGACGCAATAGCCGGCTGACCTCACTGTTCTCGCTATCGGCCAGGCCACTGATTCCTTGTTATCGATAACCGAGACGAGCGGAATGTCCGGCAAATTGCCTCCAACGTACCGCCAAGATACAGCCGCACTGCAGTAAAATCCATTGTGCCTTGGTACAGATGCCTTTACTTTCGTAAAGAAACGTTGCACAAAGGTTTATCGCCTTGAACCAGAGATACCAATTTTCTCGGACATCCTCACCAACTCCGGCAGTGAGTCCGCAGCCATCTTTCTCATAAGCTGGCTGCGATGGACCTTTACCGTCGCTTCGCTGGTTCCAATCTCGGCGGCTATTTGTTTGTTCGGCCGGCCGGAAACAACCAGAGGCAGCACCTTCCGTTCGCCGGGTGTCAGCGATTCAAAGCGTCCCCGGAGTATGGCAACTTCGGCCTCTTGCGAGCGTCGGGCCCGGTCTCGTTCCAGGCCTTGTTGAATCGCATCCAGCAGATCCTGATCACGGAATGGTTTGGTGAGGAATTCAACTGCTCCCGCCTTCATGGCCCGCACGGTCATCGGAATGTCCCCGTGGGCAGTAATGAAGATGATGGGAATTTGAATATCGGCCTCCGCCAGTTCGCGTTGGAAATCAAGCCCACTCATACCGGGTAACCGGATATCCAGTACCAGACAATTAGGTAAATCCGGACGTTCGCTAGCGAGGAACTCCTGCGGAGAACCGAAAAGCTCGACCCGCAATCCTACAGACTCGACAAGACGCTTGATCGCGCGCCGTACCGATGCATCATCATCCACTACAAAAACAACGGCGGCCGCCTCACTCATGCAATACCATTGTCAGACGGCGGCGAGCTCAATTGAAAGAGTCCGCTGGCTGCGGATCGAGCCCTCTCCAGAACTTCTGGAACCGAATGAACACCTCGCTATGCTTTCTAGCTGATTTCATGGGGAAGAATCTATTGTGCGTTGGTAAATGAAAGCTTCCATTGGTGAAGACCTAACGAAGCTTTATGAGTTTCTGGCAGCGGCAAGCCCAGTTTTTCCGTCATTCGTACAAGGTCGGCCAATGACGGGGCGCCCATCTTTCGCATAAGCTGGCTGCGATGCACCTTCACAGTGGCTTCGCTGGCTGCGACGGCGTCGGCTATTTGTTTGTTCGGGAGACCGGACACTACCCAAGGCAACACTTCCCGTTCGCGAGGTGTCAGCGATTCAACGCGTTCCTGGAGTGTGGCAATTTCCGCCTCTTGTGCGCGTCTGGCCCGGTCTCGCTCCAACCCTTGTTGAATCGCGTCCAGCAGATCCTGATCGCGGAACGGCTTGGTGAGGAATTCAACCGCTCCCGCCTTCATGGCTCGCACCGTCATGGGGATGTCCCCGTGGCCAGTAATGAAGACAATGGGAGTGTGAATGCCGGTCTCCGCCAATTCGCGTTGAAAATCAAGCCCGCTGATACCTGGTAACCTGATATCCAGTACCAGGCAACTCGCTGCATCCGGACGTTTGGTACGCAGGAATTCGTGCGCAGAACCGAACAGTTCGGCTCGCAATCCTACTGACTCAACCAACCGCTTGATCGCCCGACGCACGGACTCGCTGTCATCGATGACCGAGACCAGGGGATTCTCTGACAACTCACCTTCCACACCCACCTCCCAAGTCAACGATAAACGGGTACATAACATTAATAGATGGGAACAGAACACTTAAGGTGTGTCGTTTCCGTTGAATTTTCGTGACGTTTACCGTTTCGCGCCGCTACGTCGGCTGCAGTTCGGAGAGCGCCGCCGCCAGCAGCGGCAGGATCGAGGTGGGGAAACGCATAGCTGCTCCGGGACCTGGGCGCACAGCGTTACTTGGCCTGCAACTTCGTTCCTCGCAAGGAGTTACTCTGAACGCCTAGCCGGGACCTGGGCCGGGATGTATGATTGGCTTCAGTTGGTCCCTGTAGTCGGGCCCCGGGCTGCGCGGTAGCAAGATCGGTAAGATCCGCGATGAGAAGTTTTGGATCCTTCCGGCTCGATACAGCGAACCAGTGCCTCTGGCATGGCGAGGCACGGGTTGCGCTCACTCCCAAAGCATTTGGTGTACTGCGATATCTGGTGGAACACTCGGGGCGGTTGGTCACCCAGGATGAGCTTCTGGACGCGCTTTGGCCCGACACCTATGTGAACCCTGGAATCCTCAGGAAGTACATCCTGGAAATCCGGAGGGTGTTAGGAGACCGGGCCGACAAGCCGATATTCATCGAAACGCTCCCTAAGCGGGGATATCAGTTTCTGGCTTCGGTCGCCGACGAAAGCCCTGCTGCAAGGTTGCCCGCAGCCGGAACGAAAAGGATCGTGGGCCGCGAACCGGCGCTGGCCGAGTTGGGCGGTTACCTCAGCAGAGCCCAACACAACGAGCGGCAGGTCGTCTTCATCACGGGGGAGTCGGGCATCGGAAAAACCGCACTGGCCGACGAATTTCAGCGTCGCACACGAGTTGATGCGCCGGGCGTTCGCATCGCGCGCGGTCAGTGTGTGGAAGGCTATGGAGGCAAAGAGGCTTACTACGCAGTCCTGGAAGCTCTGGGGCAGTTGTGCCAGGGATCGGAAGGAGCGTCAGTTGTCAGGATCTTGGCCAAACAAGCGCCCACATGGCTAGTGCAGTTTCCCGGGCTCATAAACGGCAAACAACGCGAGATGCTGCAACGGGAGATTCTGGGCGCGACGCGCGAGCGTATGCTGCGTGAGATTGGTGAGGCGCTGGAAACGATTACTTCGGAAAAGCCGTTGCTGTTGGTGCTCGAGGATCTGCACTGGGCGCACGCTTCCACCGTCGATTTCATCTCGGCCATGGCGCGCCGCCGCGCGCCCGCCAAGTTTATGCTGATTGGCACATATCGGCCTGCGGACGTGAAATCTGCGGGGCATCCATTGGAGGCCGTCAAGCAGGATCTGCTGGTTCATCAGTTATGCCACGAGATCGCTCTCCAACCGCTAGCTGAAGCCGAGGTCGCCGAGTATCTGGGTATCGAGTTGGGAGGTGCAGCCGTTCCCGAGGGGTTAGCCGGATTAATCCATCGCTACACCGGAGGCAATCCCCTGTTCATGGTGGCAGTCCTGGAGCACATGAAAGACCGCGGTCTGATTGCCGCCGAGAACGGAGGCTGGCACCTCAAGATACCCCTGGAGAAAATCGATCTGGAAGCACCGGAGAGTTTGCGGCATATGATCGAACTCCAAATCGAGCGGCTGAGCGAGGAGGAGCAGCGAATTCTTGAGATCGCGAGCGTGCTCAGAAAATTTTCATTGTCGGTCACGCTTGCAGCCGCTGTTTCTAACCTTGAGCCGGACACCGTTGAAGAGTTGCTCGACGGGCTTGTTAGGCAGCAGCATATTGTCCGTCCGGCGGGCTTCAGAAATTACCTGACTGGCCCTTCTCCCTGTTACGAACTGGCACACGAGTTGTATCGCGAGGTCTTGTATAGCCGAATGGGGCCCGCACGAAGGAAAAAACTGCACAAGAGTGTGGCCGAAAATATCGAGGCGCTGCATGTCTTCACCGAGACCGAGGTCGCTTCCGAGTTGGCGCAACACTTCGAACTGGGTGAGGATTGGCGGCGCGCCATCGAGTACCTGCGGTTCGCGGCGGATATCGCCGGGTGGCGGTTTGAACCTCGACAAGCCGCAGACATTCTTGAGCACGCCCTGGAATTGGTGAAGAAACTGCCGGAGGCGGAGCGTGCGGAGTACCAACTCACGATTCTCGAGGAGCTAGCGAAAATTTATATCGCATGGGTCCGTAAGGCCACCGGCAGGTGAAGCCTGGGGTCGGGGAAGATCGAATTCGGGAGATCGACTTCTAACGACAAGAGCAGAACAGTCAGTTAGCCACCAGGCAGGGCATGCCTCAAGCTACTTTGCCACGTGGCGCAACTTTGCGAAGGTGACTCTGATGGGGGATGACGGCGGCGTGCTCTGCGCACAGCTTCAGGAATAGTTCGTTTTGTCCAGGATCGGGAAAGGACGCAATTGGGTAAAAGCAACGCAAACGGCAGCAAACCCGTTCAGCCAATTCGTTCCAGAAGTGTTCGAGCTCGATCGCGGCCTCTCCTCTTCCATCCGCCCATAGCAGGGACACGACCTCGCCGCATACAGCCACCGCCTTCGGCTTGCTTTCCGCGGCGGCTTCGAGTGGCATGAAGACTTCGCGGATGAACTCGTCAAAGCGCGTCCTATTCAGTTCGCCATTGACTGTTAACTGTGCCAGAACTCGTAAGGCGTCAACGGCGACGTACCGCCCCTTTCTGGCCGCTGTGTCCGTATCGACTTCCCGAGCTCTCAGCCGCTCCGCAAGCCCATCCAAGTGCACCTGCGTCGCGATAACAAAGACGGAATCGCCTGCTTCCAGAGCAGTGCTTATGAACCGAGCGAGAGAATCGAGCAGAGAGTCGTCTCCGGAGTAGAACTGAATCGCGTGCGGAGAGCGATCCAGCTCAAGCCAATTCGCCTGGGCCGCTGGCAAATCACTTTGCGGATCGGGGAGTCTGGATGTGCTCACGATGCAAACCCTCCATAAACACGGTAGTAGCGAAAAACCCGATAGCGGTGGAGAAATAGTAGTGATTAAAGTCGAGGAGATGAATACCGGCAATACTGTAGTCGCAGATTTCCGCGGGGCTGGCTTCCTAAAGGCAGAGTTCGCGGGTTTCCAGTCCGGCCTTGAAATAAGGGACGAGTATATCGAGCCGCTCTTCTATTTTGGTCTCGTATATTTTGGTCTCGTAGAACATGAAGAAGTGAGTTCCCCATGGCACATCGCCCACCACGCCAATTCCCGTCTTTCGTAGTTGGGCATCGAGGGGTTGCGTCGTCATAGCAATTACCTCCGTCGTTATGCATCACCATTGAGATCGACCGGTAGAGTGAACTGGAACAGCACGCCCCGGGAAGCTTTCATATGGGACAATTGTCCCCCGTGGGACTCGATTATTGACCGGCTGATCGAGAGCCCCATTCCAATGCCTTCGGCTTTTGTGGTGAAGAATGGCTCGAAGATGCGGTCTGCGAGCTGCGGCTCGATTCCTGGTCCAGAATCTTGAACCTGGACCAAAACATCGTCATGGTTTCCTGCCGACCGGATCAGAATTTCCGGTCTAGCTTCTGTGGACGTACGCATTGCTTCAATCGCGTTCATGATCAGGTTTATCAAGACTTGCTGCAACTGCACCGGGTCGCCGGGCACGCGCGGCAAATTAGATGCAAGCTCCATATTTAAGAGGATGTGATTCCGCCTCAGCTCGTTGCGCAGGAGAATAGTTGCGTCTCGAATGATCTGGTTTACGTCTAGCTCCGTCCTTCTGGAAGTCCCATCCGTGAGCAAGCCGCGAATCCGCGAAATAACCGTGCTCGCACGGGTCCCCTCATTCACAATTTCCGTAATTGCCGCACGTAATTCATTGAGGTTCGGGGTCGAACTTTCGAGCTGGCGTAAGGAGAAGTTGGCGTTGGTCACGATTGCGGTGAGGGGCTGATTAACCTCGTGCGCTATGGTCGCCGCCAGTTCCCCCATCGCTTGCGTGCGCGTAACGTGAGCAAGTTTGTCCTGCGCATCCGATAAAGCTTCTTCGGCGCGCTTTCGATCCTCGATGTCGGTACTCGTTCCATACCATTTAACGATGTTCCCCAATTCGTCGCGTAGAGGCACAGCGCGAAGCAGGAACCAGCGGTATTCGCCGTCCGCCCGTCTTAGGAGCGCCTCCCTTTCAAAAGGCTCTCCTGCCGCAAAAGCTGCCCGCCATTCCCGTTCTGCTTCTGCGCGGTCTTCGGGATGAAATTCGTTCATCCATCCCCAGCCTGATGCTTCTTCCACAGAGAGACCGGTGTACTCCAGGAATCGCTGATTCAAGAAATCAGCCGAGCCGTCGGGCAATTTGCTCCACACCAGCGCCGGAAGCGTGTCAATGACGAGTCGCAGGCGGTCTTCGGCTTCTTTTCGATCTTGGACATCGGTATTGGTGCCATACCATCTGACGATGTGCCCGTCCGAGTCCCTCAGCGGCACGCCACGCGCTAAAAACCAGCGATATTGACCATCGGCCCGGCGATGGCGCTCTTCCTGCTCGTAAGGTGTGCCAGCGGCCACGGACTCGCGCCAGGCTTTCAGCACCTGCTCCCGATCACCGGGATGAAGCATGCGCTGCCACCCGTCCCCTTGCACTTCTTCCAGCGTGAGACCGGTGTAGGAGCGCCACTGCGCGTTGCAGAAATCAAGCGAGCCATCGGATGGACCGCTCCAGATCTGTTGCGGGATCGTGTCAATGACGAGTCGCAGGCGGTCTTCACTTCGCCGCACGTCCTCTTCTGCCCGCTCACGCTCGGCAATTTCCTTTCTCAGCGACTGGTTGACCGCTTCCAGCTGCAAGGTTCGCTCGGCGACCCGACGCTCCAAATCTTGGTTGAGCCGCTGGACCTCCGCACGCGCCCGCCGGTCCACAGACGACGTCACCATGGCGGCCACAATCACGATCAAAGTCACAATGGCAATTCCATTGTTGCCCAGGGGCGAGATGCTTACAGCGTGGGAAACGTCCGGAGGCGAGGCGGGAATGAAAGTTACGGCCGCCATGCCAGAGTAATGCATCGCGGAGACAGCGGCTCCCATCACTATGGCACTGCCAAGCCGCCGCGGAACAGTCCATTTCGTCTCCTCTCGCAGATCGAAGGCCATCAATAAGGCGACCAGAGAAAAAAGGATTGCGAATAAAACGGAAATGGTCACCAACACGGGAGAAAACTGGGCGGTCGCAGGCAATCTCATTGCCGCCATGCCGATGTAGTGCATGCCGGCGATGCCCGCGCCCATAATGACGCTGCCGGTCAAGGCCTCAACGAAGCCCATTTTCTGGCGGCTCGCCACATACAGCGCCACTGCGGACGCGAGGATTGCCACCAGGAGTGCTGCCAGAAGTGTCGGCCAGTCGTACGCGACGGGCACAGGCAAGTGGAAGGCCAGCATCCCCTTGAGGTGCATGGCCGAGATGCCGATGCCCATCGCCGCGGCGCCGCCGCTCAACCAAGCCAGGCGAATCCGGCCTCTTGCGGCGGTTACGCGTCCCGTAAGATCGAGAGCGGCATAGGACGCAGCGATGGCTATAAACACCGAGCGCGCTACTTCGCTGTAGTCGTAGGAACCGGGGAGCGCCGCGTTTCCAGAGATCATCACAACGGATCCCTCGCCGCTCTTGCGTGAATCAAAATCTGCAGGTCTGACCTTGAAACAATGGCCCGAAATACATGACCCGTCCTAGATCTGGCATCAGTGGAACCTGAAGCGTCTAACAGTGTACTCCGGTGCGTCAAGGAACACCGAAAGTTGCCCATCCAAAGATGCGAGTGGAATTCTCGTTAGCAACTTGCCACGGCCACTTGCCGCAGAGCGTAGCCGCCGGTCCGCGCACGTCCGCCCCGGGTATAATCGTCGTGTGGCACGCGGTTGGGAGAGCAAGTCGGTGGAAGCGCAGCAGGCGGAGGCAAGCGAGAAACCCGGCATCCGCCAGCCCCCCATGACTGCGGCGGAAGCGGCGCTTCACCGCGAAGTTGAAGGTCTCCGGCTGTCACGCCGGAGAATCGTCCAGGAACTGTCCACCCAGCAGGATTCACGACATCGCAAAATGCTCGAGCAGGCGCTCGCCGACCTGGAACAGAAGATAGCGAAGTTGGCCGTCGGCGGCGAATGACTGAGCTGGATCCGCGGTTCCGTTCTCCATCTGGTTTCGCCGCGGCTGGGCTCCCGCCGGGTACGGTGAACCGCATATTTTTGTTGACGTATAATGAGGTCTCGATGAAAGCCTACGTTTACGTATCCCTTAAGAAAAGCGTTCTCGATCCCCAAGGCAAGACCATCCAGGGCGCGCTGAAGAAAATGGGCTACAAAGGACTGGAGGACGTGCGCCAGGGCAAGTACTTTGAGCTGACTCTGGACGGCGGGCTCTCGCGTGACGAAGCGCAGGTAGAAGTCGAGCGCATCGCTCGCGATGTCCTGACCAACCCGGTGATCGAAGAGTTCTGCTTTTCCCTCGCTGACTGAGAAATCGATTGGGGTCTCCGCATGTGCGGTATTGTCGGTTATGTAGGTAAGAAGCAAGTCGTTCCCATCATCCTTGACGGATTGAGACGGCTTGAATATCGCGGCTATGACTCGGCCGGAATCGCCGTAGCCGGCAACGGGGACGGGTTACAGATCTGCCGCGCTGAAGGCAAGCTGCGCAACCTTGAAGAAGCGATTCGACTGAAGCCGATCGATGGCACCTATGGCATCGGCCATACGCGCTGGGCCACTCATGGCAGGCCTACCGAAGAAAACGCCCATCCGCACCGCGACTGCACCGGCAAGATCGTAGTCGTGCACAACGGCATTGTCGAAAACTATCTGAGCCTGAAGAAGAAGCTCATCGAGGAAGGCCACCGCTTCACCACCGAAACCGACACCGAAGTCATCGCCCATCTGGTCGAGAAGCATTTGTTGAAGACGGGCAATGGGCACCCCGCCTCGCTGGAAGAAGCCGTTCGCCAGACGGTGAAGCAACTGACCGGCGTATTCGCCCTTGCTGTGATCTCGGTGGATGAGCCGAACAAAATTGTAGCCGCGCGTAACGGCCCTCCTGCGGTCATAGGGCTGGGCAACGAAGAATACTTCGTCGCTTCGGACGTGCCTGCGATTCTCTATCACACGCGGGATATTTTCTTTCTGGCTGACGGCGACCTTGCTGTGGTCACTTCCAATGGTGTGCAGCTTACCGACTTCGACGGCAAGCCGATCCATCGCCAAGTACAGCATGTTACTTGGGACCCCATCATGGCGGAAAAGGGCGGCTTCAAACATTTCATGCTCAAGGAAATTTACGAGCAGCCGCGCGCCATCCGCGACACTACGCTGGGCCGCGTGTCACAGGATACTGGGCACATCTTCCTCGATCAGATGGAAATCAGTGAAGCCGATTTCCGTGCGGCGAAAAAGATCAATATCGCCGCCTGCGGTACTAGTTGGCATGCCGGACAGGCAGGCAAGTTCATGATCGAGAGTCTTGCCCGCATTCCGGTCGAAGTGGACTACGCGAGTGAGTGGCGCTATCGCGATCCCATCGTGGGGCCGGATACGATCACGCTGGTCATCTCGCAGTCAGGTGAGACTGCTGACACCATTGCCGCCCAGCGCGAAGCCAAGGCCAAAGGGTCGAAGACGCTGGCCATCTGCAACGTGGTTGGCTCCATGATCACGCGCGAGGCGTCGGGGACGATCTATACCCACGCCGGACCCGAAATCGGCGTGGCCTCGACCAAGGCCTTTACCGGCCAGCTAACGGCGCTGTATCTGTTCGCTTTGTATCTCGCGCAGGTGCGCGGCACGATTAAACCCGAGCAGGCACGCGCGGCAGTGCGGGAAATCACCCTTATTCCAGGCAAACTCGAACAGCTATTGACCCGCGATGAACAGTGCGAAGAGCTGGCAAAACGCTATCAGCGCGCGCACGACTTCCTCTTTCTTGGTCGTGGCATCCATTATCCGATTGCGCTGGAAGGCGCTCTCAAGCTGAAGGAGGTTTCCTACATCCATGCCGAGGGATATCCCGCGGGCGAAATGAAACACGGCCCCAATGCGCTGATTGACGAAAATCTGCCCGTGGTCATCATCGCCACCAGGGATGTCAACAATCCCGGCTCAATGGTGCGGTACGAAAAGACCATTTCGAATTTGAAGGAAGTCAAGGCACGTTCCGGCGTTGTCATTGCCCTCGCCACCGAAGGCGATGAGGAAATCAAAGAGGCTGCAGACCATGTTCTCTATGTCCCGCCCGCACCAGAAGAGCTCTCGCCGATATTAGAAATCGTTCCCTTGCAGTTGCTGGCATATCACATCGCTGTACGCCGTGGCTGCGATGTCGACCAACCCCGGAATCTGGCCAAGTCGGTAACCGTGGAATAGAGCGCAACGCTTTGGGGGCATGCAGCGCTTTAAAGCGCTGCGTTGCGCCACCCAAAAGTCCCAAAGAGTTGTTCCAAGCCTAAACGGGGCCAATCTGGCCATGGACATGTCGCGGCACGATATACCTCGGTCTACAGTTTGCCGAAAAACTCTCGTTTTTTATCCTGCTTTGAAATGACGCGGCTTGAAGCCGCGCCGTAAGTGCCACAAAATCAATACCGGCTTCACAGTTTTCTGAAAATGATTTTGGGTGGGCGCAGCGTTTTCAACGCTGCGATAAAGTTTCGTTTCTGTCAGGGCTTTAGCCCCAGAGGTACCGGGATGGCGTTTTTCAGCAGACTGTTCAGCCAGCTAGCTTGACTGCCTGAATCGCTGCGTTGGAAGCCCTGTGCTGTTTCCACAGCCCCATGTGACGTCTGACCTTGTTCCGGAATTTGAATCCTGCAACCATGGTCGAGGACATGACGGTTGGGCGAATCAGTTCGTCACGCCTCTAAGTCCTTTGTTTCACGGATTTTGGTACTTAAGTTCTTTGACATGCGGATTTTGCGGGGAATTTCGCGCTAACCCGATGATTTCCAGAGATCGAGGGGGGAGGGGGATACCCGCATTTAGCAAAGAACCCGCGGCTACCGCCCCGGCCGCACCTGCAACTCCTGCAAGAAACTTTCTTCGATTCATTGCCATCACGATCTCCAATCTCGAGCTTCAACGAGCTCATCTGGACAAGTGGATTGTTTGGAAAGCAGAGAACCACCCTCCGCTGCTGGGAGGCCAGAAAAATTCTGGTTAGCGTTGGTTGCCGGCTGCAAGCCGGAGAAGATTAAATGACGATGAATTTTGCCCGGAGGACTTGTGGAATTCAGCGAAGAATTCTGTCTACGTTCTGGGTTGCAAAGAAATCGGCAAGAACCCGGAAGCCGAGAGCCGGAAGCCTGTATTACCATGCAGAACGATGACCTCGCGTCGCAGACTCCGCGATCCTCTATTCCTCCTTTGTCTGACTGCAGGCCTGCTCGCTTTCGTGGTGCAATCGGGCGAGCTCGGAACTGCCGACACTATGCACCGCCTGCAAACCACACATTGGATGTGGACTTCACAGCCGCAAGTATTTCCCAACGAATATCCGGAATTCGGGCTGCGCGGTCGCGGAGGTCACCTCTACAGTTGGTACGGGATCGGGCAGTCGCTCCTTATGTTGCCGGCTGATCTGATTGGAACCTGGCTAGCGCACCTGCCGGTTTTTTCGGACTATACAGACGATCCCGCAGTGCGCAGCATTGTCGTCAGCTACATCATCAATATTTTCGTGAACGTGCTGACTGCCCTGTTCTCGTTCCGCTTGCTTCGCCAGTTACGATTCAGCCAGAGAGAAGCCGTTGCCGGAGTGCTGGCGTTGATGTTCTGCACCACGCACCTGCACTATACCCAGAACATGATGGAGAACAATTACATCATGCTTCTGACTCTCGCCGGGCTTTCATATCAGTATGAGTGGCTTCGGGCGGACAATCAGCGTGCGCTCTTCATTGGCTCCGCCTTGCTCGGGCTCAACTTGCTGACCCGCCTAACCACCGGTTTGGATCTGATCGCCGCAGGCATCTTCCTGTTAGCCGTGTTCTGGTTCGAGCAGGTGCGCGGACGCGATTTGTGGCAGCGCTATCTTGCCTACTCAAAGATCGCAGTGCCGGTCTATGGCTTTTTCTTCATGATCGACCGGATCTACCAGTTCTATCGTTTTGGATCGTTCACCAATACGTATGTGTCGCTCTTTGCACGGGAGCAACGTCTTCAGGATCCAACGCTGCCGCCGAATTTTCCGTGGAGCACGCCCTTTCACGTCGGATTCTTAGGCGCACTTTTCAAACCGGAGAAATCGATCGTTCTTTTCGATCCGTTGCTGGTGCTTGCGATTTTGCTGCTCGTCCTGTTGTGGAAGCGGCTGACTCCGGAACTACGCGCGTATGGAGTGACGTCACTCATGCTCCTGCTCGGGTACATCAGTTTTTATGCACGATATACCTATTGGGCGGGCGACTTTGCGTGGGGCGACCGTTACGTTTCAACGGCCGTAGAGATGGTAGCCTTTATCGCGGTGCCGTTGCTCCTTCGCTATCGTGAAAATCTGAGCAGCTGGTTCTGGCACGCCGCCGCGGCGCTCATTGCAGTCAGCCTGGTGATTCAAGTCGCTTCCCTGGCGTTTTGGGTGCCGTTGGAAATTTACCAGATGGAGACGCTGGGCCACCCGACATTTGTGATCGCCTTGCGCTTCAAGAACATTTTGGGTTTCGCCCTGAGCAAGATGGATGAGTGGGGGCTGAACAACGAGTCCATGACCCAGGACGCATGGGACTACGTCCACATCACGGCGTGGAATTTTCTGCCGTTCTTGCTGCGGCGAGTTGGCGCAGCGCCGGGATGGGTGGTGAAGACAGTCTTTGTGCTCTGGGTTGCCGGGGTCACAGCCCTGCTGGCTACTTTGCTAAAGTTGCGTCGTATGGTAGAATGTAATGTAGCTAGGGTAGAAAGGTAGAAACCATGAGCCTAAACATCAAGAATGAGAAAACACATCGCCTGGCCCAAGAGTTGGCGCGGCTGACCGGGGAGAGCATGACTGCCGCGGTGGAGCGAGCGGTCCGAGAACGAATGGAAAGGATCCGGACTGTCCGCGGCGCCGGAATGGCAGAGCGGCTTCTCAAAATCGGTAAGGGATGTGCTCCTCTGTGGAAAGAACCGTTTCGTTCTGCGGATCACGGTGAATTGTTGTACGACGAGAAAGGTTTGCCGCGATGATCGTAGACACGTCGGCAATCCTTGCGATCTTGCGAGACGAGGCGGACGCACCCGCGATGGCAAAGGCGCTACAGCAAGCGCAGGTACGCCGAATATCACCTGCGAACTATGTTGAGGCTGCTATCGTGACTGATAGCAACCGGGATCCGGTGCTCAGTCGGAGGTTCGATGATCTTCTGCGCCAGGCAGAAATCGCTATCGAGCCAGTCACTATGAAGCAGGCGAAGATTGCGCGCGAAGCGTATCGCGATTTTGGCAAAGGCCGCCACCGCGCCGGCCTAAATTTCGGCGACTGCTTCAGCTATGCGCTGGCCAAGGCGATGGGCGAGCCACTGCTGTTCAAGGGGAACGACTTTCGCCATACCGACGTAGAACCGGCTGAGGGCTAAGCCTCGAATCCCCGCCCTATCCTTTGCGAAGGGCGGCTTTGGCGCCTTCTCTCCCCGAAGCGCTGTAGCCCGAATGCAACTACTTCATTTTTTTCGTTGCTAATCGGCCGAAAGCTGAGCGCCTCGCTGGATATTCTGCTTCCGAACGTACTGACCCACATTTGGCCTTCGGCCTTGCTTAACAGACTAGTTGGCTGCACGCTGAAACAAGGGGGAAAAAGCGGTTCTTCACGTAGATCGCCTCGCACGTACCAAAGTCTCCTTACGCGATGTTCACGGAAGGCCGAAAACTTCTTGGACATCGCTGAGTGCGCGACAATCGCCAATCCGCCTGGCGTAAGAATTTCGGGGATTGCGAAGTCAAATCCATGCATCACCAAAATTTCTGGAGTTAGTATGCCAGTTGTTTGATTCATGGACGAAATCATACATAAGTACTGCTGTAGGTCATTTCATCTGGGGGTTAAGGGTCTCGGAGATGTGTGGTGAGTGAGCAAAGCCAAGTCATGAGTGGAACCCACTCTTCGCACGGAGCACGACGCATAGGAAACAAGACCGGGCCGAGCGTGCTCGGCTTGGACGGGCAAGAGTGCCCGTCCCCACACGAGCCCGTCCCACTCAAAAGAGTCTCCAAAGACATGCAAAAGCCACGCAACTTCTTCATTTCCAGCGCATCTAAAACTTGACAGTGATCCACTCAAGTCTTATCATGCGTGTGGATACAACGATCATGACATTGATTCAAAAGCACTTATAGCATCAAGAGGAGACGCGTTATGGGCAAGATTATTGGAATTGACCTGGGGACGACCAATTCCTGCGTGGCGGTGATGGAGGGCGGGGAGCCTAAGGTCATCCCTAATGAAGAAGGAGGGCGCACTACGCCTTCCGTGGTCGGGTTCACCAAGACGGGGGAAAGACTCGTTGGTCAGGTGGCCAAGCGGCAGGCTATCACCAATCCCGAGAATACCGTTTATTCGATCAAGCGGTTTATGGGAAGGCGTTACGACGAAGTCTCGGAAGAGATCAAGATGGTCCCTTACAAGGTGATCAAGTCGGGGGACCATGTGGCGATCCTGGCGCAGGGTAAGGAGCACACTCCTCCGCAGATCTCGGCACTGATTTTGCAGAAGCTCAAGAAGGCAGCCGAGGACTATCTCGGGGACAAGGTGACCGAGGCGGTCATCACCGTGCCGGCGTATTTTAATGACGCGCAGCGGCAGGCGACGAAGGATGCGGGACAGATTGCTGGGCTCGAAGTGAAGCGCATTATTAATGAGCCTACGGCGGCGGCGCTGGCTTACGGGCTCGACAAAGGCAAGGACGAGACCATCGCCGTGTATGACTTCGGCGGCGGCACGTTCGATATTTCGATTCTGGAAGTGGGCGAAGGCGTCATCGAAGTCAAGGCGACCAACGGCGACACGCACCTGGGCGGCGACAACCTTGACCAGCGCATCGTCGACTGGTTGATTGACGAATTCAAGAAGGATGAAGGTCTCGACCTGCGTGGCAAAGGTAACGAGATGGCCTTGCAGCGTCTGCGTGACGCGGCAGAGCGGGCGAAGATCGAACTCTCAACCACCATGGAGCATGAGATCAACCTGCCGTTCATTACGGCGGACGCCAGCGGGCCGAAGCATCTGGTGAAGAAGCTGACGCGGGCGAAGCTTGAGGGGATGGTGGAAGACATCGTCCAGCGCTCGGTTGGCCCGTGCAAGCAGTGCATGAAGGACGCGGGCGTGGATGCAAGCAAGATCAACGAAGTGGTGCTCGTCGGCGGACAGACGCGCATGCCGCGCATACAGCAGTTGGTGAAAGAGCTGTTTGGGCGTGAAGGCCACAAGGGCGTGAACCCTGACGAAGTGGTCGCGATCGGTGCGGCGATTCAGGGAGGCGTGTTGGGCGGCGAGGTGAAAGACCTGCTGCTGCTGGATGTGACTCCGCTGACGCTGGCGATCGAGACGCTGGGCGGCGTGGCGACTCCGATGATCCCTCGGAACACTACGATTCCGACGCGCAAGACGGAGACGTTTTCGACTGCGGCAGACAGCCAGACGTCGGTTGAGGTGCACGTGCTGCAGGGCGAGCGTCCAATGGCGGCGCAGAACCGGACGCTGGGCAAGTTCCATTTGACTGGGATTCCACCGGCTCCGCGTGGCGTGCCGCAGATCGAAGTGACGTTCGATATCGACGCTAACGGCATCCTTAACGTGACCGCGAAAGATACGGCCACGCAGAAGGACCAGAAGATTACGATCACGTCGTCTTCGGGGCTGTCGAAGGAAGAGGTGGAGCGCATGGCGAAGGAAGCTGACGCTCACTCCGCCGAGGACAAGGCTCAGCGCGAACAGATCGACGCCAAGAACCAGCTCGACAGTATGCTTTACAACGTCGAGAAGATGCTGCGGGAACAAGGCGATAAGATCTCGGGGTCGGAACGCGGCGACGTCGAGAATGCTGTGGCTGATGCCAAGAAGGCGCTGGAGTCGAACGACAAGGCGGCCATGGATAAAGCGCGCGACACGCTGACCCAGGCCTCGCACAAACTGGCCGAGCAGATGTACAAAGCGGCACAGACCGCTCCTGGCCCAGGGGCGGGCAGCGGCGGTCCGGCCGATGGGGCTGGCGCGGCTCCGAGCGGCAACGGTCAGTCGCAGAAGAAGGACGAAGGCGTGATCGACGCCGAGTACGTGGACGTGGAAGACAAGAAGTAAGCTGTAGCTGCTAGCTTTTAGCTGAGGGCGCCAGTACGGCGCCCTTTGCTGCAAGACCGAAAAAATTAATTTTGGAGAGCGATGTGCAATTTCAAGTAAATGATCAAACGTATTTTTTGAGCCTGGCGGAGAACGAACGGCGATGGCTGGTGTTTACGTCCACTCCAACGGGGGCGATGTCGATCCCGGTGTATGTGGACGGGGCAGAGTCTGAAGATCTCATCCTGGTGCAAGAAGAAGAGGACAAGAAAAGGGTTCCGAACTAGGCTTCGAAATAGGTTTCGAACTAGTTGCGAGTTCGAAGACATAGGCTGCTGAATAACCGCTGTAACTCGACATGGCAACCACCACCAAGAAGGACTACTACGAGATTCTGGGCGTGAAGAAGGGCGCCTCGGCGGAGGAAATCCGCAAGGCGTTTCGCAAGCTGGCGCGGAAGTATCATCCTGACGTCAATCCTGGGGATAAAGGGGCTGAGGAGAAGTTCAAGGCCCTGTCCGAAGCGAACGACGTTCTTAGCGATCCCAAAAAGCGCAAGATCTACGACCAGGTCGGCTTCTACTCTGACAATATTGATCCCGCCACGGCGGAAGCCTACGCTCGGTCGGGCGGCGGGGCAGGTGGCTATCCGCCCGGCGGTTTCCCAGGTGGCGGAGACCGATCGGCTGGCGGTCAGGGCACGCAGTTCGACTTCGGAGGATTCGACTTCTCCGACATGTTCGAGAATGCGGGGCGTAGTGGGCGGGCCAGCAGCGCGGGCAGCGGCAGCTTCAAAGACATTTTTTCCGGAATCTTCGGTGGAGGACGCGGTGGCGCTGCCACGCAAACCGGGCCGGAACCGGGCACGGACCTGGAGTACCAGGTCAACGTCCCGTTCTGGACGGCAATCCGGGGCGGGGTGATGCGCCTGAATATCTCGCGGCAGGATGTTTGCGCCAATTGCAATGGGCAAGGCTTTCTGGAAGCACCGGGCAAATGTCCGCAGTGCAACGGGACCGGCCAGATCTCGCAGACCGGTGGCCGCATGAAGTTCAATGTGCAGTGTCCGCGGTGCCATGGAACGGGGAAGAATGTGTCCGTCTGCCCCACGTGCCACGGTGAGGGCACAGTGCCGCGGACAGAACCGCTCGAGGTGCGCATCAAGGCAGGAACGCGAGATGGGCAGCGTATCCGAATCCCCGGTAAGGGCAATGCTGGGGAGCAAGGAGGGCCCGCCGGTGATCTTTACGTGATCATCCGGACCGGGGAGCATCCCGTCTTCCGCCGTGACGGCGACGACATCTACTTGACTGTTCCTGTCAGCGGCACCGAGGCTGCGTTAGGTGCGAAGATTGAAGTGCCGACCATCGACGGACGGGCGCTGCTGAAAATCCCTCCCGGAACACAGCCGGGGCAGAAACTTCGGTTGCGCGAGAAAGGTGTGCCGTCTGCCACCAAGGATGGCGAACGCGGCGACGAGATTGTTGAGATTACAGTGACCGTCCCTATGCCTCGCGATGAGCGGACTAAAGAATTGCTGCGCGAGCTGGCCAAGTTGAACCCGGAAGATCCGCGGGAAGAACTTTGGAAGAAAGTCTAGCTTGCATTTGCAGTTCAAATCGGAACTAAAACCAGAAATCTTTACCACAGAGGACACAGGGGTCACAGGGTAGATCTTCATAAGTGTGATATTCAGATTGGATGGGTACGGTATCGTCTTTTCGATCGCTTCGGGTCAACCAGGTTTCGGGAGCTATTGTGTCTTCTGCCATGCACGTTCACGCTGTGCTCGGCCCCGGACTTTTGGAGAGTGCTTATCAAGCTTGCCTCGCTCATGAACTGAGGAAGCGCGGGAGCGAGGTGGCCAGCCAAGTCGGTCTGCCCGTGGTTTACGACGGAGAAAAGATCGAACTGGGGTACCGGATGGATCTAGTGGTCGAGAACCTCGTCATTGTTGAGGTTAAGTGCATTGAAGCAGTCCATCCAGTTCACATGGCTCAGCTTTTATCGTATATGCGGTTGAGCGGGATAGGAGTCGGCCTGCTGATTAATTTCTACGTGGCTCACCTTCGCGATGGCATTAAGCGCATGGTCGACGGCAAGGATTGGGAGAAGTAGATGCCTTCCAATCCCGCTTGACCCTGTGTTCCCCTGTGGTGAAGGTTTTGGGCCCGGCCGGCCGAGCCCCTTTAAGTCTATTTCTTCATGCTGGGATCGTCTGCGGGATTGATGTAGTTGAACTTTACCGGCGCCATCCCGTGGATCTGAATCACCGTATCCCCCGACGCCATGGCGTAGTGATGCATGCTGGGGTCGAGATATGCAAAGCTGCCCGTCCCGAAGCTCATCATTTTGCTGGCATCGAACTGATCTCCCATGCCGACCTTCAGAGTGCCGGACAGAACCGTGACGTTCTCACGGCTGGGATGGGTGTGAGGGGCGACTTTGTAGCCGTCCGGCATCTTCAGACGAATGGTAAAGTCGCCAGACGAGCCCGTCGGGTTTCCCTCCAACACAGCTAACTGTGCGCCGGGAGGCAAAAAAGGCGGAGCTGGTCCAAACTTGACTTGGTCAGGGGTAAAGGCGTTTTGCGCCTGCGACGGCTGCGCCGCGAACAGTGCAGCCAGGACGAGAACGACGGACAGAAACAGTAATTTCATGAGGCTCCTCCAGAAAAGAGTCGCGGTCGCGGCATGATAAACATACCGTATCCCCCAAGGCAAGATGGTGATCAAGGATGAAGAAAATTGGGCTTAGTGTCTGGAACCAGAAACTAAAAACCGAGAACTGCCTTCCCTACCCGCCCGCCTTCAGTTCAGTCAGCACTTGCTTGGCGATTTCCTTCAGGGTCTCGAACACTCCCACTCCCTGAAAGGCAACGGCTTCAACTACGGCCTCATTCTTCTTGCGCAATTCGGTGGAGAGCATATCCACCGGCAGAATATTCGGCAGGTCGCGCTTATTGAGTTGCAGAACGTAGGGAATCTTGTTGAAGTCGTAGCCGTGTTCTTTCAGGTTCGCCATCAAGTTGTCGAGGGCTTCGACGTTGGCGTCCATACGCTGCTCCTGCGAGTCGGCCACGAACACGATGCCGTCGACGCCACGCAGAATCAGCTTGCGGCTGGCGTCGTAGAACACCTGGCCGGGAACGGTGTAAAGGTGGATTCGAGTCTTGAAGCCTCGTACTGAGCCCAAGTCAAGCGGAAGGAAGTCGAAGAAGAGTGTACGCTCGGTTTCAGTGGCAAGGGAAATCATCTTGCCCTTTTGCTGGTCCGCGGTCTTCTGGTAGATGACCTGCAAGTTCGTGGTCTTGCCGCCCAATCCGGCGCCGTAGTACACGATCTTGCAGTTAATTTCGCGGGCTGCGAAGTTGATGAAACTCAAGCATTTCCTCGAACGCGCGGTGGCACACCCCTGCGGGAGCCTCCGCGCACAAAAATATCCCTTTGGGGCTTGCTGGTTTTATATCACAGGCTCGCGGTGACCCGCAGGTTACTCAGGTGACCCCCCTTTGACAGCTGGGCCTTCGCGGTCCGGAAGCCGAAAACGTCCTTCTCGACTCCGGCGGCAAAAAGCTGCTGAGAGGGACACAACTTTCATCGAGCCCGGCTGGTGTGCGCCGACTCAGAGCACAGACCGTCACAACCAAACAAGACATCTGTCTGTTCCCGGTTTAGAGTCCCGGCGGCAACCGTGAAGCAGAATGGACACTAGGCCCAGTTAACGTGCCGGCCTTCCGAGAGTGTCCTTCAAAAGGTTCTCGGGGAACCATAGGCGAGTTTCGCTGGGCGGGGTTCCAGTACCAACGAAATCGGATAATGCCACCCAGTTTTGATCGTTGTCTACGGTGCAATTGTTGCCGGGGTCATTGCAGATGTCCACGCCATAGACGGGATGCAACTCCCAAATGGCAGAACGTTTGGGACTACCCTTTCCACCGGAACAAGGTCTGTGGCTGGCATCGAAGAAGATCTGGCCGGTGAAGCGATATAAATGTTCGTTGTGGTCCGTCAATACACTGGGGTCCCAGGTGTCGGGCCGGAAGTGGGGACTCATTTCGGCCGTGACGCTGCTGCATTCGTCACCGTGATTGCTCGTCTCCCCGAGTACGATGTGAACGTCGTTGCTCTCTTTATCTCCCAACTTGCAGTTGACGCTCTCTCCCTTGCCCACATTCGAGTAGTGGGCCTTGATCACGAAGGCGGCAAGGCGGGCCACAGTACCCTCGCCGAGAGGCCCCGCCTTGGTCAGCAGATTCTGCAGGACGGAGCGGTCAGGAGGAATCTGTCCGTCACTGCCAAAGCTGATTCCCTGGCTTTCAGCGTCCGCCTGGAGTTGGTGGAGCACCTCGAAGTCAATGTTCACGGGCGCGCCTTGGGCGCAGAAGTTGTTCTTGGCCTGGTTTTGCTGGGCCCGTGCAGTGGTGTCATCACTTTCACTACCTGATGATCCGCAGGAGTCGTCAATCGGGTGACGGACCGCAATGGCATCGAAGGGCAGCGTGCAGGATGGCGACAGTGCCACCATGTGGTGGGCGGTCCGCAAGGTCGCGAGATGGGCGGGAGTCGTAGGGCTCAGCAGTCCAATGGCCAGCGGCGCCAGCGTGGCTGCCGACACAAGAGGGTGGACACCTTTTCTTTTCGCCATTATGCATTCGTCCTTTCGGCGGCACTGGTGTTTCCGTGTTTAGCCCGCGCTGACTATGGTTTCTTTTCGCCTTCGGCAGGGCCCGTTCCGGCGCCATGCTGAATCGCTTTGCCGACGGCGTAGGAGCTGGCGCTGATGCCAAGCAGGGCCAGCACCCCACGTGGAACTTCGGGCAGCTCGGACTTGCCATCGGGCCTGGCCTGAACAATTTTGATGTTGGAAATCACCACCAGAAAGAAGCTCAGCGCGATCACAAAGATGAAGATCAGCAACTGAAATCGAGCCATACTCGCCTGGCATAAGCCAGCGCCTGTAGTATCCTTCTCGCATAGCAAGGTGGAGATATCCATCTTGCCGGTGGCAATCTTCCAGACCACCACAAATCCGATGACTGCGACAAGGCCGCAAACGACGTATCCCGCCAGCAACTCAAGGAACATAAGGGGTTGAGAATAGTGTGGCATCATGTTCTCCTTTCAGACGTGGAAGCGACGGTTGCGCTTTCCGTGAAACTTGCTGCCCAGATAAAGCACGTGGCTGCCGCCAAGCAACAGCAGCCATGTTTGAGGAATATCGGGTAATCTTTGTGGACTCTGCCAAGCTTGGGAAGCGTACTGTACCGCCACCACCAGGGTAGCGATGAGAAGCTGTACTCGGCCAGCGCTTACAAATCGCGAACCGGCAGCCGTGGTTCCTTCAATCAGTCCGCGCGTACGCAAGTCCCCGGTCAGAAGCCGCAGCATCACAATGACAACGAGCGCAGTGAAGAGACCCTGCGCTTCCCATGTTGCGATCTTCACGAGGTCTGGCATAGGACTCCCTGAGCCGACAACTTAACTGCCACACACGCGACGTCAATTTTCCTGGGCCTGACTGAGGGAAGGACTTCGGACTAGACCACTACTACCCATCACAACTGTAGGTCTTCCCGAAGAGGGCGGCATTTTACTATCGCCGACAGTAATGTCAACAAGAAAAACGCAGGGGTTACGAATACCGGACAGAAGCTCGGGGTTGTGCTCATTGCAACGCCTGGTCAGGGCTTGGTGCTCGGGCCTACCGGGCCGCGGGCACGGGATAGTAGCCGGCCTTGGCGTTGATATTCAGGCCAGGACGGTCCAGCCGGACTTCGATGTCCCGGTATGCTGTGCTCGCAGTCGCCCGGGTCGTGTACCCCAGGGTGTACTGGTTGCGGGCCTCGGACGTAATCTGAGCGTATGACTCTTCGATGGCGTTCCGTGAGAGTTCGGTGTAAACGCTGCCGCCACCCGTCGCGGAGGAGTATCTCGGCAGGAGGTTGCCATAGCCTTCGCGCGGGAGGTGCAAACGCTCCAGTTTGCTGTAGAGCGGCAGGGCTGCGCCCTCGACAGCGACGGCCTTGATCTGGATTCCCTGGGCAAGGAGCAACTTCAGCACGTCCCCATAACTGGCTTTGCTTCCAAATTCCCGGCCATCGCTGATCACAAAGATTACTTTGCGGCGAGTGCGGTCGCGCTTGCTCAAATCGAGCGCGGCCCGCAGGATGGCATCGTTTAGCACGTGCGCTTCTTTCGGCGGAGTGTTGACCGGCGGTGCCGCAGGCCCGCCCACAGGGAGCCCGTTGACAGTGGGCCCCTGAGGTCCGAACGGGCCGCCCAGTATCGCCGGACCGTTATTGTGACCGCGCACCGTCTTCATTTGGTTCAGCACGGCCGTCAGCTTACTGCTGGCTCCATTGAAGTCGCTGACCTGACTGACAGTGCTGCTGTACGTATAGAGAGCAACTTCGTCATAGGGGCTGAACGCCCCGACCAGCGCCGGGAACGTCTGGTTCACTTTCTGCACGGCTACATCCGGCATCCCGAGGTCGAGCACGATGGCCACGGAAAGTTCGAAGGGATCGCTGGTGAAAAACGTCAGTTGCTGCTTCTTCCCGTTTTCGAGTACTGCAAAATCTTTTGGAAGGAGCCCATCGACCAGCCGTCCGTCCTTATCCTTCACCGTAACGGGCACCTGAACAAAATTGGATTGGATCACCAGCTTGTAGAGCTGTTGCTGGCCGGTAGTGCTTTGAGCGGTCCCGGTCCCGGGCGGCACGGTTTGGATAGGTGGCATTGGCGGAGGCGGCGTTTCGCTTCCTGCTTGTCCGGTCTCAGTTGCCGGAGGAGGCTGTTCCGGGTTAGTTCCCTCTGTGGCTGGAGGAATGGGCGGCCTGTCCGCCGGAGAAGACGGTGCCGGAGGGGGCTGCACGGTCGAAGGTGCGTCCGGAATATCCTGCTGGGCCGAGGACTGTGGCGCCTTTGAGTTCTGGCTGTTCGTTGCCTGGCCAGATTGTGCCTGGGGAGACTGCGGCTGAGCGGACTGCGCCCACCCGGTAGACACGATCAGA